>JAABUS010003275.1_pt1 | contig 26794 bp, 18 predicted proteins | sample 5560161 | NCBI WGS metagenome assembly JAABUS01 (sample SAMN10711885, study PRJNA513376) | rock metagenome | isolation source: Antarctica rocks | place: Antarctica: Victoria Land, Trio Nunatak nord | collected 2016-01-04
AATCATCTCTGCCGTGGTTAATGGCGAACAGGGATTTACTTTTCGGGTCCCATTCCATCGCTACAATGCTGCGCAAACCAGTGGCATATTTTACACCATCTTTTTGCTGCTGGTTTTTTTTGTTGGCATCAAACATCCAGATTCCGCCATGATCAACCAATAAAGGATTGCCCTTTTCCGGCGAATCCGGCTCGCCAACACCCGGAGATCCCGGTTGCCGGTTTTGAACCTGACCAGCGTTAGAACCGGCTCCCCAGCCCACAAAAATATGCCCTTTGTCATCAAAAGCAACGGGTTTGGTTTGATGCTCGTGGTATGGCGGCTGATCCAGCACAATCGTATCCGTTTTGCTATCCGGCACCAGTTGCCCGCGTTTCAGTTTGTTCCGATAGACAACCAACTCCGAACTGTAATACAAATAACCATCGTGAATACGCATGGCTGTACCGTAAGTGTGGCCTTCGTAAGTACCAAACGGCCGGATGATATCCGCTTTGCCATCGCCGTTGGTATCGCGCAAAGCGATGTTGCCAAAACCGCCGTTGCGCTGGTGGTTGCGCGCTTTTACATAAATATCGCCGTTTTTATTAACAGCAATATGCCGTGCCTGTCCATCCAAACTATCTACCACAACTACCGCTTCAAAACCCTGCGGCAAAAAAAGGCCGCCGTTATCCGGGTCGCTTTTGGGCAAAGTTGAGTGGAAACTATACCAAGAAAAGCCCGATAAAAACAGTATCAGAATAAAACTGGTGTAAAAAACTTTGGGCAAACGGAACCGTCTGGTTGTAAATGTTTTCAGCTTATTTATATGTTCCGGGTTCATATACAAATTGGGTTTAGCAATTTTTGTAAGTGTTTTTATGTTGATGATTTTATGCCGATAAAAGAAGCATCAGGTAAGCGATTGTTCTGCTGCTTCGGAAATTTCTATGCCTGTTAAAATCGGTTTGCGGTGCCAGTAGGAAGCCAGGATTGATCCGGTTACGTTCATCAGCGGACCGAAAACTGCCGGAGCCAGGCCAACAGTTGCCATTTTGCCCATTTCTTTGGCCAGGCCGGAAGCCAGACCGCCGTTTTGCATCCCAACTTCTATCGCCATAGTTCTGCAATCGCGTTCATCCATCTTAAATAATCTGCCCGACCAATAGCCAAAAGTATAACCTAACAAGTTATGTATCAACACTAAACCAATCAAAGCAAAACCAATATTCATCAAACTTTCCCGGCCCGCAGCGGTGATGATGACAATAATAAACGTGATGCCAAACATGGAAACCAGCGGCATCAGCTTATGCAGCCATTTTACTTTTCCGGTAAATAATCTGTTGAAAATCAATCCGGCCCCAATCGGGATAATCACCATTTTGGTAATGTCCCACATCATTTTTAAAATATCGATCTGGATAAAAGCACCGGCAAAAAACTTCATCAAAAACGGGGTAAAAAATGGTGATAAAAGTGTGGAAACTGCTGTAATCGTGATAGATAAAGCCAGGTTTGCTTTGGCCAGATAAGAAATCACGTTGGATGCCATTCCGTTTGGCGAACAACCGATCAGAATAATCCCGGCAGCAATTTCCGGCGGGAAACCACTGAAACTGGCCAGCGTAAACCCTAATAAGGGCATAATTAAAAAATGACTGAATACGCCGATTATGACGCCTTTCGGCATTTTTACCACACCCACAAAATCCTGAAAACTCATGGAAGTGCCCATGCCAAACATGATGAGCTGGATGAGCGGCGTGATCAAAACGGCAAATTTAAAACCGTTCAGCTCTACAAAATATTGCGGATAATGTAAAGCAGTGGTAACGGCCGCAAAAATTAAAAGCGTGTACGAATAGCCTTTTAAAACCGGCGAAAAACGAAAGCCCATCGCCATCGCCACAAATAAAATTATGAAGAAATCCATCATGGTTACCAGGTTCTTTTTTTCATAAATTCATCCAGTTGGGCACGGTTTATTTTTGATTTTTTGTTTTGCTGATCCTGCCATTTCATAAAAGCCACCCGGATCGGTCCGCTCCACTCGCTGTCGATTTCACCGGTGCTGAACGTTCCTGCTTTCAGCATGGCATGGCTGAATTCATCCCGCAAAGCGATAAACTCCGCTGTGGCAATAACTGTTTCTGCCAGATGTGCCGGGATAAACAGCACGCCTTCTTTTTCAGACAAAACCAGATCGCCGGGCAAAACTAAGGCATGGCCAATCCGGATCGGCGTATTCAATCCCGTTAAAACCATTTCCTCCAGGTACGAAGGATCAAAATCCCGCACAAAAGCATTGAAACCTTTAATCTGGCTTAAACCTTGCAAATCCCGCGCAGAACCATCAAAAATTACCCCGTTTCCGGTTTTATTAAAAATGGAATTTCCGAGATTATCGCCAATCAAAGTACCGCCGGCAATCTTGCCAAAACCATCGGCCACGTACACATCGCCTTTGGTTAAAACATCTATGGGCCAGGCGTTTGTGTTGCCTTTGCGGCCTTGTTTCGCACCACGGTCTTTAATATTTTTTTCAATGTCCGGCCGTGTGGGCATAAACATTGCGGTAACAGCGCGGCCAACAACCGGCACATCATCGTGCACCAGTTTCCAGTTGCCCTCAAACTGGTTTTTGTAGCCTTCATTGCGCAAAACTGTCCATGCTTCTTCTATGCCAATATTTTTGGCGCGGGCAATCAAAGCATCCGGTATTTTCGGGCGGCCATCTGCAAAACGTTCTCCTTTCCAGGCAGAAGTGAGGAAAATCAGCTCTTCTTTCGGGATGGTTTGGGCGGATAACTGCTTAAAAAAGGTTGATAAAAACAGTATCGTCAAACAAAAAATTTTCTTTGGTTTCATTGAATTTAGGTCGATAAAAGAAGTATCATCCGATTTAAAATTTAATGCGTTTGGGATTTTGCCGCCTTCTGATTGCTTTCTGCAGCAACTTTCGGCGGATAAACCGGGTTGGCAATCCCGTTCAGGTCATACACAATTTTACCACCACGGATGGTCATTTCGCATTCCAGTTTCTTGTTAGTTTGCAGCTTATAACCGGTGTAATCAAACAGACCAAATTTACCTTCGCGCAAGTTCAAAATGGCTACGTCGGCATCCGTTCCAACAGATAGGTTTCCTAATTCTTCGTGATTGATTTCATGTGCCGGATTGGAAGTGCTTGCCTGGATAACCTGTTTCAAACCCATACCCATTGCCAGAAATTTCGACATCGTGGTGAGCATATCTTTCATCGCATTGTTCATGCTGCCCACATGGATATCGGTGCTGATGGAATTCGGAAAAAAGCCTTCTTTAACCGCCGGAACCGCCTGGGAAAAAGCAAAACTGATGCCGCCATAACCCACATCAAAATAAATCCCTTTTTTGCGGGCTTCCCAAACAAAGGGTTTTATTTTTTGGGTAGATAGATCGACGATGTATTCGCGGCCGCCCAACTGCCCGAAACAATGCGTAAAAATATCACCCGGCCGAAGGTGCTGCATAAACAGTTCTTCGATGGAAAGCGGCGGGTTGCTTCCCCCAAAATCAATCATCAGCGGGATATTGCCGGATTGTTTAGATGCTTCCACCGCATGATCCACCGGCGTCCATTCATGGCCTTCAAAATGGGCAACTTTATAACCGACGATCAAATCTTTATAACGTCGCGCAACGTATGCTGCCATCCGCGGGTCCATATCCATGGTATTTTGCTCGTAGCCGCCGCGCATCCCTTCGCCCACAATATTTAAAAAAGCCAGCACGCGCGTTTGAGATTGATCGATGGTTTGCGCCTTAAAAGTTGGGAACGTGCGCCATCCCGAACTGCCTGCATCCACCACCGTAGTTACGCCGTTGCGAAAAGTAAAACCATCCGGCGGAAGTGCCAGGTTTCCGTTTTCATAAGCATGGTCGGGTTCTGTTCCCCAAAAATTATGCGAATGGATATCAATCAAACCCGGCGTAACCAAAAGCCCTTTGGCATCAACCACTTGCAAGCCTTTTTTGGCATCAATATTTTTGGAGATCAGGGCAATTTTTCCATCCTGAATGGCAACGTCCATCAAGCCGTCCACATTATTTTTTGGGTCGATCACGTGGCCACCTTTTATCACGATGGCATAAGTTTGCGCTTGTAGATCAGTATAAAAGCACCAAAAAACTATGGATAAAAGAAGTATTCTTCTCATAAAACTAAAATCATTAAGAGCTTGTTTAAATTTATATCAGAAATTTATAATGCTTCTTTTATACCTGTAAATTTTGTTTTGCATTTTGTACCGATAAAAGAAGCATCGGTTTTCCTGTTTTTAGGTGATAAAAGAAGCATAGAAAATAGATTGAACAAAATTTGAAAAGACTTTAATTAGATTGAAGCTAAGTTTATACCGATAAAAGAAGCATCAGCCCAAAGCTTAAACTGCCTGCTGCAAAATTTCTTTTACCCGTTTGGCCACGACATCCACCTGGTCCGGCCGCAATAAAACCACACCGATATTCAGCTTTTTGTCGTTCCCGTTGGCTATTATGCTCGGCGTTCCGTTCTTCAGCGCGGCCAAAACTTCCTGTGGTTTTATTTTTACTTTGCTGAAATCCCAAACCACATCCAAACTTGGGAAAGCATTGGCCGGGCCGGGGTCAATATGTGTTTCCGTTTTTACCGTTTGCACCGTTTCCAGCTGTGTGCCAATGCGTTTGGCGCGCTGCAACCAGTCTTCCCACTCTTTTTTATGGTCGCGTTCGAGGTAAGATTTTAGCGCGGCATACATGCCAAACATTTCCTCTTTGTTCACTTTCATCGGGCGGCCAATAGGTGCTTCATGCGGCGAATGGTTCAATCTTGCCGCCGTAATCAAATCTTTCCGCCCAAATAATAAACCGGCACTTTGCGGCCCGCGCATCATTTTTCCGCCCGAAAATGTAACCAGGTCGAAACCGAGTTTCTGAAATTTAAACAGGTTTTCTACCGGCGGAACATCTGCGGCAGCGTCTAAAAAAGTTGGGATATTTTTGGATTTCGCAATCCGCACAAAATCTTCATGGCTGATGCTGCTTTTATCCGCAGCATTAAAAAACAAGGCCATTACGGTATTTGGGTTGATGGCTTTTTGCATTCCGTCCGCACCTTCAACCTCCACAATTTTTGCGCCGGTGGTACTTACCGCCTGATCAAAAAGATAGCGGTGCGTTTTCTGCATAATTACTTCCGGCCGTGGCCCAGGCAGATTGGGCAGCATTTTTATTTTCTCGGCATCAGTTCCGGTAATGCAGGCTGCCGTACCCAAAAGCATGGCGCAAGCCGCACCGGAAGTTACCATTGCGGCTTCTACATGCAGCATTTCGGCAATTTTCGCCCCAACTTTATCCTGCAACTCGTACATGTTTGCAAAATCATGCGAGGTGGAATTAATGGCTTCCAAAACTTCCGGCATCATCAGCGAACCGGACAAAAAAGTCATGGTTACGCCAGCATTGATGGTTGGCGTAACGCCCAGTTCTTTAAACAAATCCCGTTTTGGCGCGGCCGGTGCAGCACTTGCGGCAACCGGAACCAGGCTTCCAACAAAACCGCCAACCAGCGGCAAAGCGGTCAGGCTTTTGATCACATCTCTGCGTTTCATTTCGTTTTGATTTTAATTTTTAGGTGATAAAAACACTATATGTATGCGATGCAATCCATTTCTACCAGCGAGTTTCCGGGTACGCCGCCTTTGGCCACAGCCACGGTGGTGCGCACAGGAGGTTTTTTGCCAAAACGGCCTTTGTACACCTCGTTCATGCCAGCGTAATCCGCAATATCATTCAGGTAAACATTTACTTTTAAAACTTTTTCCATGGATGATCCGGCTTTAACCAGTTCATTTTCAATTAATTTCAAAACGATTTCTGTATGGGCCTTGATCTCAAAAGGGGCTACGTGCGCACCTTGTCCGGCTATAAAAACCATGTTGCCCAGCTTGGTAGAAGCAGAAAATAGCGGCACATCCTGGTAGTTGGTTACGTTGTTCACTTCTTTTTCATCCGGAACAAGCTGACTGGCTTTGGCCGATAGGCCAAAAACCGAAATTCCGGCCAGGGAGGCCAACATTTTTTTTAAAATCGATCTGCGCGCTGTTTCCATATAGTTGATTTTGGGGTGATAGGATTAATATTTTTAAAAGATAGGTTAATATTTTGTGATTTAGAATTTACTGTTCAAATTTTTCAGGCCGATGAAAAAAGTATGCTAAAAACAGCATCGATTAAAGTTGCCGGATTCATCGTCTTTTAACACCTTATTCTGTGCGGGAACCAAGTTTTTGCATGATAAAAGAAGCATCCGGAAAAATGTTAATTTCATGTTTTTTTGAATAAAATTTGCAGAATTGACCCGGCTTTCTGCAAATTTATCAACCTAAAAACTGTTCGTTATTATTGTTTATCCCACCAAACGCGCGTTAAAAAAGAATCTGGACCCTGCCGCGCAATAGCCGCCTGGTAAGAAGCCGCATTCAGGTTTTGTTCCGAAACCGGGTACAGCATCCGCCTGAAAATTAAGCCGCCGGTTGCGTTGCCCACATAATTGTTGGGCACCAATGCCGGATAACCGGTGCGGCGGTAATTGGCAAAAACTTCCTGGGCATCCGGGAACAGGCCAACCCAAAATTGGGTGTGGATTTGTTCCATTTGCTGCGCGAAAGTGCCGCCTGTGTTCAACTGGTGGTAACTAATAGAAGTTGTTGATCTGGCTGGTGCTGATCGTTCCGTTGGCACCTGCAATAATAGCCCATTGCCGCATGGCCGCGCTGATACCATTTTGGTAAGATACCGTTGCTGTTGCACCGCTGTACCAACCGCGTAATGCTGCTTCTGACAGTAAAAAATAAGATTCGGCAGCAGTAAAAACCAATCTTGGCGAGGATAAAAGCAGCAAAGTATTTTGGCGAGGCTCTGAAAACGTTACAAAGTTTGCCGGCTTCGCGCTCAACGTTGCTGACATCCCTTTTTGATTGGCCGATGTCGTATCTGCCGTTCCGGTTGTGTAAACCACAGAAATTACCGGAAGGCGCGGATCTTTGTTATTTTTCAGATAATTAATAAAAACATCCTGGTATTTGCCGCCTTCGGTATTGCTGTTTCCATCGGCCTTGATGTAATCAGAATTGAGCAGGTTTAGGGCTAAAGGGTTTTTGTTGATGTCTTGTCCGGAGCCAACATAAGCCACTTTTGCCACATCTGCATCGGCCAAAATCACGCCGCCAGCGATGGCCTTAGTCGCCCAGGTTTGCGCCATGGCGGCATCAACCTTAGTCATCCGCATACCCAAACGGAGCATGAGCGAGTACGCAAATTTTTTCCATTGTGTGGTATTGCCTGCATAAATCAGATCCGAAGAACCAAACGTAGCTTTAGAAGCATCCAGGCTGGCAGCAGCGGCATCCAGTTCGGAAAGCATATTGGCATAAATATCTTTTTGCGCATCATAAACCGGCGTATAAATGCTGCTGGTGTAACCTTTTCCGGCTTGAGAATAAGGTATATCGCCATAAAGATCTGTTAACCGGCTGAAACAGTAAACGCGCCAAATCCTGGCTTCGGCTAAGAGATTTATTTTGGATGCATCGCCGGTTACCGCTTTTATTACTTCTCCGATTTCGTTGATTTCATTGGGATAACCATTACTAAAAGCAGCAGCCGAAGATGTACTTTGACTTTGTACATACTTGGAACCAAAGCCCGCCACATCATTAAAACTGGTGGTGTATTGCATGGTGCCCAGCAGCAAGTTGAGCATATTGGCCGTGCCATCATACTCGGCTTTAGAAAATATAAACTGCGGTGTGCTGGTAGAAACGGCATCCGGGTTGGTGTTTAATGCCACAAAATCTTTGGTACAGGATGACAGGCCAGTTGTTAAACCTGATACCAATACTGTTTTTATCAGGTATTTTTTAAGGAAGTTCTTCATCAGGTTCATATTAAAATTTTACAGATAAGTTTAGCCCGAATGAGCGGGTATGCGGCAAACCGATAGATTCGATACCCTGGATATTGCTGTTTGTCAAGCTTGATTCCGGGTCGAAATTCTGCGTCTTTTTATACAGGATCGCAAGGTTGCGCGCCACAAACGAAATGTTTGCAGATTGTATCTTGATCATTTTTAAGCTGGCAACCGGTATATTATAGCTCAGGATTATCTGGCGGAGTTTTATAAAGCTGCCGTCATGCAAAAACAGGTCGGAGTAACTTTTGTTGTTGTCGTAATAACTGCGCAGGCCGCTTACTGGAACCGTGCGGGTATAGGCCGCACTGGTTTGGTCCACGCCTTGCAGTACCAATCCATTTTCGCGCCCTGGCAAAGTTGTTTTCAACAATCCCAAACGGGTTTCATAAACTTCAGCAACAGAAAATATTTTATTGCCGAATTTACCATCCAATAAAACACTTAAATTAAAACGTTTGTACCGGAAACTATTGGAAAAACCCATGGTATAAGGTGCCACGCTATTGCCCAGTACATGCAGTGCTGTTTGTACCGGATAGCCCGTGGTCTTACTATAAACCACATTTCCGCTGGCATCTTTTTGCATACTTGTACCTACAATTTGCCCGGCAGAATAACCCACAATATTGTTGATATATGCCCAACCGTTCACCGAGCTGGCCAGTTGCATGGAAGTGATGTTGTCGGTGAGCTTTAAAACCTGGTTTTTGTTATAAGCAAAGTTAAAGCTCGGGTTCCAACTGAAGTTGTTGCTTTGGACAGGCGTTCCGTTAAGTAAAATCTCAATGCCGCGGTTATCTACTTCGCCAACGTTCAGCACTACGGTATTATAACCGGAAGTTGACGAGATAGTAGAATTCACAATATCGTTAGTGGTTTTACGGTCATAATAAGCAACGTCCAGGTGTAGCCTGTTTTTCAGCATTGACAATTCGATACCGCCTTCCCTTGTGGTTGATGTGTAAGGTTTCAACTGTGCATTGGTGATCTGGGTGCTGGTTACGTTTTGTAAAGTTGGCCCCGAGCTTGGTACGTTGCTGTACGATAAATTAATTTGATAAGGGTCAGGGCCACCGCCACCAACCTGCGCGTAAGAAGCCCTGATTTTTGCCAGATCGAATATTTTCGGCATTTTAAGTGCATCAGATAAAATAAAGCTTCCGCCAATACTCGGATAGAAAATGCTGTTGTTTGCCGGGCTTAAGGTTGAAAACCAGTCTTTACGTCCGGTCAACGTCAGATAGAAGATCGTTTTGTAATTCAAATCCGCGGATGCAAACGCAGAATTGGTTTGGATGCGCGACGTGTATGGCACTGTTGAAGCGGTAGCCAAATTGGTATAACTGTAAAAATATGGTATGGTAAAAGTAGCGCCATTCATGTTCAACTGCTCATTAATGAACCGGCGGCTGTTTACACCTGCAAGGACCGAAAGCCCATAATTTTCAAAAAAAGTGGCTTTATAGTTTTCGGTGACCATACCGTTGGTTTCCGACAAATCGGATTTGATGGCACTGTAAGACCCGTTTGGCACATAAAGTGTTCCCGTTGGCAGCACGTTGGAATAATTGTAATTGTAAAAATCCCTGCTGATGATCGCCTTGAAAACCAGGTTTTTTACTGGCTCATAAGCGACCGATCCCTGCCCGATAAAGCGATTTTTGGTATCATTTTCCTGATATTTGTTGATGACGAAGTAACCGTTGGAAGCAATAGAAGCATCGTTCCAAACGATTTCGTTGCCGTTTGCATCGTAGCCGGGTTTTATCCAGCGTACGTCAAAAGTATTTGCCGCCATGTAGGGCAGCCAGTTCGGGTTTCCTAAAGCGTCACCGGCACTGGCGCGGCCGTGGCCTTCTTCCAGGTTGTATTGCGCCAGGGCTTCGATGCTGATTTTACTGCCTAATTTTCCGTTTACAGCTAAATTTCCGGTTTTACGATCATAAGTATTACCAGGTAGAATACCCTTGCTGTTTAAATCCGAAGCAGAGAAACGGTAAGTCAAATCGTCTGATCCTCCGGTAAACGCTAAAGTATTGGTAAAAGTAGAACCGGTTTGATAGAAGTTTTTAAGGTTGTCTTTCTGCGCGGCATAACTATGTGTCTTGCCATCTACCGCAACAAATGTTTTGGAGGGGTCAATTAAAGAACCCCATGAACGGCGGCCGGTAGATTGTGCCGAATTTAGGTCTGTTGGTGCAACACCGCCATCGCCCTGCCCGTATTGATATTGAAAATCAGGAAAAACCGCAATGTCTTCTATCGTTGCCGTGGAGTTATATTCAACACCGATCCCTTTTTGCGCCCTGCCTTTTTTGGTGGTGATCAAAATAACGCCGTTTGCCGCACGTGAGCCGTACAGTGCCGCCGCAGTTCCTCCTTTTAAAACGGTCATCGTTTCAATATCGTCCGGGTTGATACCGCTGATGCCGTCGCCGCGGTCAACATTATTGCTTAGCCCGTTGACACTTGCCTCGCCTCCAGGCACAGAATTATCGATTGGCATACCGTTCACTACATAAAGTGGCTGGTTATTGCCGGTTAACGAGCCGTTTCCACGGATGACCACACGGCTGGAACCGCCCGGTCCGGTTGATGTACCGATAGCGTTTACGCCGGCAACTTTACCAGTCAGCGCATTTGCGACGTTGTTTTCGCGTGCCTGGGTAAATTCGTCGCCTTTCAATTCGGTTACGGCGTAACCTAATGATTTTTTTTGCCGGTTGATGCCTAAGGCCGTTACTACAACCTCATTCAAGGCATTGGTCGTTTCCGCCAGTTTTAGGTTGATCACGCTCTGGCCATTAACTGCAACTTCCTGGGTGGTATAGCCAATGTAAGTAAAAACAAGCGTGTTATTTCCGGCTGGCATAATCAGGCTGTAATGGCCGTTGCCGTCTGTGGTGGCACCAGATGTTGTACCTTTTATCATCACACTTACGCCGGGAAGTGCTGCGCCTTTGCTGTCAGTTACCTGGCCTTTAACCGGCTGTTGCGTCTCGTATTTAACCTTTTTATCAATCACGATAATGTTGTCCGATACAGAATAATCCATCCCGATCGGGTCTAAAATCTCGTGCAAAACGTTTTCCAGCGGCTTATCTTTTACCTGCAAATCGATCTTTTTTTCGCTTGGTACGGTATTCGGACTGTAAGCGAAATTAATCCGGTAATCCCTGCTGATTTTCAGGAATACTTCTTTTACCGTCTTATTTTTGATGTTTAAAGTGATGCGTGTGCTTAAACTTTGGCTGCCATTTATTTTAGCTTCCGCAGAAAAAATGTTTAAAAATAAAACTGAAATGATCGCCCAAGCTTTGCTCCCGGCAGATAGCTTCCGGCAAAAAGGCAGTAAAAATTTTATCATATATTTGAAGAATTGGTAATACAATAGTTAGTTTTCCTGTTAACGGATATATTAGCTGCCGAAATGCTTCCTGCAAATTCGGTTTTGGGCCGGATGTGCTCGTAACACATCCGGCTCTTTTTTTATGCTTAACCGGCTTTTTTCATAGGCAATATTTCATTGTTTTGCGTTGATCGTTAGTTGCATCCATTGCCAAAAATTACGGCTTTGTTATCCTGCAGACTGTAAGTTGAATTGGTTATTTTAGTAATTACAGATAAAATTTGCCCCAGTTGTTTGTCTTGAAAAACAGCCGAAATCCGGCAGTTTTTTAGTTGCGGATTGTCTAAAATAGTCTGAACGCCAAATTTTAAACTCAGCTGATTGGCCACTTCATCCAGCGGCGCATCTTCAAAAACCAATTTGCCATCCTGCCAGGCAACGTCGGTCTCTGCATCAGCAACCAAAACCTTTTTAAAAGACGATTTTGTATTGCTGAACACAGCCTGCTGGTTTGGCGTAAGTATGTATTGTTTGCCGGTAGATGCTTCTTTTACCGCTACTTTTCCGGAAACCACCGTCACTTTCATACTGGCAGATTTGGCATAAGCATCAACATTAAATGAAGTGCCCAAAACCTGCGTTTGCAACTTGCCCGAATGCACAATAAATGGTTTATTGCTGAGGTGTATAACTTGGAAAAAAGCCTCTCCGTCCAACGTGATCTCGCGCGTTTTGCCGCTGAAGGATTTTGGATATTTGATGGTTGTGCCCGCATTTAAAACGGCTTTGCTGCCATCTTCAAAAATTATTGTTTTAGTGGTTTTGTACGGAACGGTGTAGGTGATGTATTTTACTTCCGGATTATTTCGCTGCAAAACAGAAAGGAGCAACATCAAAAAAACACCTGTAAAAACAGCAGCGGCCGCATAATACCAGTAGTTTCTGCTTAGTTTTATTTCAGTTTGATTGCCTGGTGACCCTTTCGTTCCGGTTACTTGCTGGTAAAGCCGGTCCCAATCCGGTTCATTGATGGTTTTTTCAACAGAAACTTTATTCCATAAATCAGAAAATGATGAATTAAGCTGCTCCGCGACAGGCAAATTCTTTAATAATTCAAAAAGCTCTGTTATTTCTGCTTCAGAAGCTTTATTTTGAGTATAAAGATTAAATAAATGAGTTATCCGCTTGGTATCAGGCATAGTTTTTTGAACAAACTATACTAAAGACACTTAGCTGGAACAGGAGGACTAAGGGAAAAGAAAAAAAATATCCTTTCAAGCTAATTTTGAAGAGGAAGTTTTACTTAGAGCCTGTTTAATTTTGTTTGATTTCTTTTAGATGCTTCTTTTATCACCCTAAAAACAGAAATATCAATGCTTCTTTTATCGGTATAAAATTCAAAAACAAAATTTACAGGCATAAAAGAAGCACTGATTTTTTTCAGAAAAAATTAAACAGGCTCTTAAAGCTTTATTATCAAAAATACTATGCTAAAAAAAGCATCAGCACTGCTATAGAAATACCGTTTTCGATCAAATAATTGCGGATATGTTTTAATGCGGAAACGATATGGTTTTTAACGGTATTTTTTGAGAGATTGAGGCGAACAGCTATTTCCTCGTGGTTGAGGCCGTTGTTTCGGCTCAATTCATAAACCAATCGCCGCTGAGAAGATAGCTTTTTGAGTGCTTCAGCCATCAAAACTGTGTAATCATTAACAATTAGTTTATCGTCAATATTATTTTGTTCCGGTACGATAAAAGATACTATTTCTTGCAAAAGCCGTTCATCATAAGCCGCTTTTCGCAAATGGTTAAGCGAATGGTTACGAACTATTTTGAATATAAAACCATCCAAATTGGTTATTTCCTGTAGTTTATCCCGATAAAGCCAAAGTTTAATAAAAATTTCCTGCGTGATTTCTTCTGCTAAAAACGGAGATTTAACAACGGTTAATACATAAACGTAAACGCGCTTTTTGTACTTGTCAAAAATACGGTCAAAATCAGATGTAGAAGTTGCGTTCATTCAATCCTTAAAAACAATAATTAAGTACCATGTTAACAGGAGGTTAAAATAGTAAAATTTTGTTATTAATTTTTTATTCGGCAAATATTTTGAACCAGATAGTTTTCTACCGGTTAAATCAAAATCGAAAATTAAAATGTAAGCACTTCTCTATAATTTGTTCAACCTGTTTTTGATGCTTCTTTTATCACCTAAAAAATGATGCTTTTACCGTATGAATCAAACAAGCTGTAAACACCAATTTTTAGGTGATAAAAGAAGCATTGTTATCCAGCGCAATTTAAAAAAAGCCTTTAGTTTAATGTATGGCTTTGGCAATTGCGGCTTCAGTTACTTCGGCCATAATATGATATCCTGCCGCATTTGGGTGTACGCCATCTAAAGTAAGCCCTATCTTTTGTCCGTTTCTTTCATCTGCAAAAGGGGTAAAATAATCTAAAAGAACAAGATGATTTTTTTTGGCAAATGATGTGATTTGCCTGTTTAAGGCAATAATTTTTGGGGCAGGTTCTATACCTTTTCTCCAGGGGTAATCAAAAACAGGCAAATAATCACAAAGGATTACCTTGATATGGTTTCGCTTTGCCAGTTCGCACATGGATTGAATGTTGTCCATGATTACTTCAGTTGTTACGTGGCCCGTGCTGCCGGCTACGTCATTGCTTCCGGCAAGAATGATAACCGCTTTGGGATGAAGATCTATCACATCCTGCCTGAACCTGATTAATAATTGTGGTGAGATTTGACCACTAATACCTCGGTTCAGATAATTTTTATTGTTGAAAAATTCCGGCATTAAATCTGTCCAACGCTCAAATATGGAGCTGCCTAAAAATACTACCCGTTTCTCTCTTTTTACAGGGGCAGCCAATTCCTTGTTTGTGTTTTGGTAGTGATGAAGATCGGCCCAGTCATCCTGATAGTTATCTTTTATTATTTTTACAGGTACAATCCGCTTTAAAGTGTCGGTTTGCTGCTGGGCAAAACCTGTAACGAAAATAAATAAAAATGGTAATATCAGTTGACCTTTCATGCCCAAATTTAAATTATGATATTGATTATACCGCTGCATTTAGCTACGGTTCTTTCAATTGCGTTTAAATATTTTTCGGTAATTAAATGTTCTCTTACGAATAAATTTACGTCTGTGCATAGCTGCTGTTATTATCGGCATAAAAAACAATTATCATAATCAGAATTAAAGTGAAAATACATTTTATTGAATTTTCTTTTCTGCCTGTAGTTTCGCTGCTGCTTCCATCATCATTATTCCGCTGAGCTGCGTAGTAAAATCAACACTGCCTGTGGGCTTCTGCGTCCAGTCGGGTCCTGCTAAGTAAGTGGGTTTAGCAATGCCAACCGTATATAAATACAGTGCATTATTCTGTAAAAAAGCCGCATATTTAGTGCTGCTGGCAGCGTCTAAACCTGATAGTTCTGTAAGCGCGGTTAAGTACCTTATATCGATGCCTTTAAATAGGCCGCCATCTCCCTGACCTTCATTTTTTAGCACACCAACCGATACCATACGGGAATCTGTAATGGCATTATTTGCTGTGAGCACTGCATCGGCAAGGTAAGTTTGATCTTTGGTCGCGTTATATAATTCTATGGCTGCCCCGATAAAAGCTCCCTGGTTATAGGTGTAAACATTTTTGTCTAAAGCACCTGTGCCGCTGCTGTTAATGCCGTCATACACTACACCCGTTGTGGGGTCTACCAGGGTAGCTTTCATCCAGGAGTATAAACTTTTGGCCAGGGCCAGGTCATTGGCGTTGTTTTGAACTTCATAAATACGGGCAGCCAGGATAATGGCATTGGTAGTAGATGGAGAATTTTTATAATTAAGCTGGGTTTTGCGCCAGGCAATGCCCCCGCCCTGGCTGGTATTGGAACCGGTTTTTATATCGGTATATAAAATTTGCGCCACTGTGAGGTAATCAGCATCATTAGTTACAGTATAGGCCCGGATACAGGCATTTGCCATCCAGCCCATATCATCGTAATAATCATTGGTATAGGTGCCGCCATTAGTGGCTTTCAAGCCGGTAAGCAAGGCTTTCATGCGCTGTGGATATACCGTATTCTTGGTGCGCAGGTAAGCATCAATGAGCACATCCAGCATATGAGCCTGGGGCCAGTAGTTGAAGTTGGTGTTGCCGGTATTATTCTGAACATAATAATTTCCGTTGGCCGAAAGGTAAGTGCTGTAGGTTTTGCTCTGCATAGAATCTGCAACGGCGGCATACGTATTAGTTACAGGCGTGGTTGTACCACCGGTTCCGGTACCGGGGTTTACAGGTGCCGGCGAATTTCCTCCTTTAGAGCAGGAACTTAAAGTTGCTATAGTTAATAGCATGTATCCGGCAATCCGGCAGTTAAAATTGTTAATTTTCATAAGAACCTGATTAAATTTATGATCGGAAAAATGACAATGCTTCTTTTAGCCTATAAAAATCAGTGCTGTGCACCATCTATTTAAAAAAGCATTAGAAGGTTAAAGGTTTTAATGGGATAAAAGAAGCATGAAAAACAGGTTAAACCAATTTTGAACAGGCCCTTAGATCGAATTAAATTAAATGGGTTACTACTTGCAGCAGTAACCCATTTACTAACTATTTTATGGTAATGGTATTATTGTAATTTGATATGGCCGGACTAAAATTTACATTGATACTGCAATTTTTATTATTGGTAGCCGGAAGCAGCTTAAAGCAATAATTGAATTGTGAATTATCTACAGGATACACATAAAAATAAGAAGGAAGCGTAGTGCTGTTTGGATCAGGATTATCCGAATTTTTGCTTCCATACCATTCTAATGATTGCTTCCCAGAGGCATCTGCTACCGTAAACTGATATTTGTAGCGGCTATCCAAACCATAGGATTGCTGCGGGATAACAACAGTCGTAGTTGTTTCCCACTGGCTGTTTCCAACATAAGGCAGCGTAAACGAAACCTTACCCGGAGGCGCAGACCAAAAACCCACAGAAACAATTTGGGTGAATGCTGCGGAAGCCGTAGTCAGATCAATAGAAATCCGGTAAACAGCTTTACTACTGGTTACTGTGGTACTGCCGTTCAACTGAATAGAAGTACCGTTTTGTACAGAATAAACGGTAGGTGTTCCGCTGTTTTTATCCGCCAGCGTATAAGTGCCCGGTTGCAATGAGGTGTACAGCTCGAAAACACCTTCAATAACTTTGCCCGAATTGTCAGTTACTTTTTTCATAGCGATTGCTTTGGTAATATCGGCACCGGCCTCTGTAGCCGTTCCGGTAATGTACAAAGCTGCCGGCAGCACAGCAAAACCGGCAGGCCTATTGATTTGGATAATGCGGCTGGTTGTGCTAACTTGTTTATTGGCTACTTTAGAAACAATGACTGTCCATTTTAGTGTCCCGTTGCTGGAAGATGCTATCCCGGCCATTGAGGCTATCGTATTCATTAATTTCTGCGAAATAGTAGCTTGTGTTTGTACACCCGAACCATCGGAAAGCACTTTATATACCGGGTTGCTAAAATCACCGGTAGGTTTATCAAAAGCTATTTCGTACAATACCAAATCCTGGGTCGAACTGGCAGCCCATTGAAACACAATACCCGAACTTGATTTGGGATCCAGACTGAAACTGGCCTGATCGGCGGGTAAATTAAGTGTGCTTACCGCTGCAACGTTTGTATCGAGCGTGTGGACATCCTTTTTACAGGAAGTAAAAGCAATTACCCCAAACAGGAGCATCATACTTATGGTGAATATTTTTCTCATTTTATTTCAAAAATTGTTATTCGGTAAATTAATAGCCCGGATTTTGGGTGAGACTGGCATCTTTCTGCAAATCATTATATGGAATAGGCCACAGGTAATTTTTGGCTGGGTCAAAATGACGTGATTGCGCCCTGATATAACCGTTATCTACTGTCGGGTCGCCACTAAATTTGGCACCATGTGCATAACCGTTCAGTACAATTTCAGAAAGTTTCCAGCGGTTGATATCTTCTGTACGGATACCTTCCATGGCAAGTTCCACCCTGCGTTCTCTCCTGATGAGGTTGGTCATATCTGCATTGCCGGGATAGTTCAGTGCATTTGCATCGGTAAAGCCTGCACGCTGGCGTAGCAGCATAATCGTTTTGTTCCATACGACGGCATTCATCTGCCCCAGGCTGTTTTCTGCCTCTGCATAATCCAGTAATACTTCTGCCCAACGGATCAGGTGCAGGTTTAAGCCTGAAACCAATGCAGGCAAATGGTTCGGATCGAAATATTTGTGCCAGTAATATCCTGTAGAAGAAATGGATTGAACAGCCGGCCTGTACTCGTTTGGACGGTTAGGATTAGGATCGGTCCCTGGTTTAATGTAAATGGTTTGGGTAGAGCCGTCAGGGTTCAAAAACTTATACTGATCATATACAATAGTAACCGTAAGCCGGGGGTCACGGTTTATATACGGGTTGCTTTCATTGTAGCCGGATGTAGGATCAGTAATAGGTTTGCCGTTTAGCATCAGGTAATCATTTACCAGCTCTTGCGTTGGTGCCATACCGTTATCACGGGCACCTGCCGATATCGGGGCAAAATCATAATAATCTCCCCAAGTCCTGCCTGGCGTGCCTTCCTGATATTGAAGTGCCAATACAGTTTCTGTATTATTTTTATTTACGGCGGTGTTGCTAAATAAGCTGTTATAATCGCTAACCAGTGCGTAATTGCCGTAAGTTCCCGGGTTATTCATCAGCTTTTCGCAGATGGTTACAACATCGGCCATCCGGTTCCCCTGATACAACAGCACGCGGGCTTCCAGTGCCAAAGCAGCACCATTGGTAATACGCCCGTTATCAGCTGATGAATACTGATCTTTTGAAGGCAGCGCAGCAGCACAAGCTTCCAGTTCAGTGGTGATAAAAGTTAGCACGGTTGCTTTACTTACACGAGGCTGTGTTTTAGATTCGTCAGCACTAATCACCGTAGTAATTAATGGCACATCGCCCCAATGCGTCATCAGGTAGAAGTAATGAAATGCCCTGATAAAGCGTACCTCGGCTTTCATCCGTGCGATAGTGGCTGCGTCTAATGTTTTATTTTTATCAACATTGCCCAGAAACAGGTTGCATGAATTGATGCCTGAGTAATGAAAACGCCAGTCATTCAAAAATTTATCCAACTGCGAATTATATGACCCGGAAGCAACAGCAGTCACATTTCCTGTTGCACCACCTCCGGGCGCATAAGCATTATCAGACATGGCATCATTATAAAAAAACATGCCCGAGTTGTACATGCCGCTGTAATTGTTGTTCAGTGCGTTATTAATGTTGAGACTGGTTGTATAAAAGTTCAATTCTGTAAACGTGTTGGTAGGTGCCAGATCGAGCTTTTTACAACTGCTGGCAACAGTAGCTGCCAGTGTTAGAAAAAGTAGTTTTTTAAAATATTTCATTTCGATATTTTTTAATAATTAAGGCCGTGTTTAAATTTTATTCAAAATATTTTTGTATGCTTCTTTTATCCTATAAAAAACTGTAAAACTTTCTATATTTTTCTACAGCCCACTCTGCTGTTGGAGAGGGTTGGAGTGAAGCTACAAACACCAATTTTTATGTGCTAAAAGAAGCATTGTTGTTTTTTTAAGATATAAATTTAAACTGGTCCTAAAAAGTTACATCTATACCTGCCCCATAAAATATAGGCAGCGGATAGCTGCGGCCGCTATTGGAATTGGTAAAGCCTACATTATTATTAAACTCAGAGTTTTCCGGATCTATAAATCTCAATTTAGTTAAAGTATATAGGTTTTGGCCGCTTAAAGATATTCTCAGCTTTTGGATACCGGCCCGCTTGGTTAAATCAGCAGGCAAAGTATAACCGATATTTACGTTTTTTAGCCTTGCATAAGCACCGTTAAACTTATAAATATCTGATCCGTCACGCCAGTTGTTGGTGTTGGAGTCAGAACCAATTACCGCCAGGCGCGGGTATTTAGCCCCCGGATTGGAAGGTGACCAGAAATCTGTTTGATTTTCAAACAAAGTGGTGCCATAGTTATAATGGAAAGGTTCTACCAGTTCTCCCCTGATAAATTCAGTACGTTTACCTACTCCCTGTACAAATATCGACAGGTCAAACCCTTTAACCGCTAAGCGATAGGTAAAACCAAAGGTATATTGCGGAAAAGGATTACCCAACGGCACCATATCCTTCTGATTAATGACACCGTCGTTGTTCTGATCTACATATTTCAAATCGCCGGGCGCAAGGTTAAGGCCGGCCGGTTTGGCAGAGCTTTGAACTTCAGCTGCAGTTTGGAATATACCAGCAGTTTTATAGCCATAATACTGTGTAATAGGCTGGCCCACCTGCCGCAGCAATGAGTATTCGCCTAAACCCTGGATCTGTTGATCGGAGCCATAGCTTAAAGCCAAAAGTTTATTACTGCTGTTGGCCACATTTAAACTAAAACTTTGGGTAACTGATGAATTACTCCTTAAATTATAAGTTACGATAGCCTCCCAGCCTTTATTACCTACTTTAGAGATATTATAATTTGGTAATCCGGCACCAAAAAGTGCAGGAATGTCAGTTCGGCTTGCCAAAATATTGCTGGTGGTCTTATCAAAATAGTCAGCAGATGCAACCAACTTGTTATTGAAAAAGCCGACATCTAAACCTAAATTCAGTGTAGTAGCTTTTTCCCAGGTCAAAGCAGGGTTTCCTAAAGCATAACCAGCTCCGTTAACCGACGTATTATTAAATGCATAAGCATTACTATAGGAGGAATAACTGGTTTGATATTGGTAAGCGTTTACATTTTGATTGCCCAGCGTACCATAAGATGCCCGAAATTTTAAGGTATTAATTACGTTGGCTGTCGATTTCATAAATGATTCTTCTGAAATCAACCATGAACCCGCTATCGACGGAAAAAAGGCTGCCCTGTGGCCTGCTGCAAATTTAGATGACCAATCCTCCCTGAAATTACCTTCTAAAAAATAACGGTCTTTAAAAGAGTAATTCACACGGCCGAAAAATGAATCAAGGCTGGTTTCTGTAGTAGCCCGGTCCCCATTGGCAGCTTGATAATTACTGGTAAAAGAATTACTTGGATCAAACGTGGTCCCCGTGGTAGGGATGCCTAGTTGAGGGTCGGTATAAAGCAGCTGTAACTGGCTGGTTTTTGAAGTATAGGACTCATTGGATACACCCAAAAGCACCCTAAATTTGTGATCCTGTATCTGCTTGTTATACTCAGCTAAAAATTGTGGTGTTAAAAACAGGTTGTTTAAGTTGTTGTTAAAAACTGCCCTGTCCGTATTCGAGGTGCCGGAAGGATAATCATAAACCTGTATCCTTCTGATAAATGTACCCGCGTCAGTAATTGTTGCGCCCATAATGCCGGTCAGCTTGATGTCATTGGTAACATTAAACTGAGCGTTTAGCGAACCAAAAAACTCATCGCCGGTGCTCAGGTTGTAGCCACCGTTTTGAACGGTATTGAGCACATTAAATTCAGAAGTCACCTGATTGGTAAGGTATCTTCCCTGATTATCCTGCCAACTATAATTGTAAGGCACCCGGTTGGCATCAGCGAAAATATTATTGTCGCCTGCGGTATTATATTTACTTTCATTCCGGTCATAGCTTAGGATCATGTTTACCCGCAACTTTCCAATATTAGTAGTTTGGTTCATACGCAGGTTATATTTATCATAACCATAATTGGAACCAGAACCGCCATTGCCTATGATGTTGCTTAGCTGGTTCTGATAACCGCCTGAAATAAAATAGGAGCTGGTTGGGCCACCACCGGTGATAGCAACATTTTCTGATAAAAGCGGTGCATTATGCAAAACGTGGTTTACATCCCAGGTGCCGTTGTCCTGCGCCTGCAGTTGTGCAATCTGGTCAGGTGTATAAGCTGGCGGCAAGCCTGAGTTCACTAATGATTCATTTTTATAATAGGCATTGTCCCAGGAGTTTACTTTTTTCAGCAATACATCCGCATGTTGTATGCCGTAGCTGCTGTTAAAAGTGATCGTAGGTTTCTGGTTTAATTTACCACCTTTAGTGGTTACTAAAATAACACCGTTGGCAGCCCTTGAACCGTAAATTGCGGCTGCACCGGCATCCTTTAACACCGATACACTGGCAATATCGTTAGGGTTCAGGGTTGAAATATTACCGCCGATGATACCATCAATAACAATCAATGGAGAATTGTCACCCGTGGTACTTACCCCCCGGATGTTGATATTTACACCGCTACCCGGCTCAAAATTGGTTTGCTGTATAATTAAGTTTGGCGATTCGCCCTGCAAGGCCAGTAGCGGATTGAGTACCGGCTTGTCCGCTATATCTTTTGCAGTTATCTGGTTAACCGCGCCAGTTAAAGAGAGGCTGGTTTGGGTGCCATAACCCACCACCACTACCTCGTTCAAAACCGTTTTGCTTTCCCGTAGCTTAATCTCGAAGGAAGTTTTGCCGGCTACCGGGATTTCCTGCGTTATAAACCCGATAAAGCTCAGTTGAATTACTGCGTTTTCATCGGCCACTGTTATAGAAAAGTTACCGTTTGCATCAGTAACTGCCGCGTTACGTGTATTCTTCTCCATTATAGAAACCCCTGGCAGCGGCTGCCCTACCGTATCCGTTACCCGGCCCCTGATGGGGATAGCTGCTTCTATTTTACCCTCAGCCAATACAAGCTTGCGGGTAATTAAAATGGTGGTGTTTTCAATGGAGTAAGTAAGTGGCTGGTTGCTTAAACAAATATCCAGTGCTTGCCTCAAAGGCATCTTTGTCAGATTAACGGTTACCAGTTTGGCCAGTTTTAAATCTTCAGCTTTATACAGAATATCATAATTGGTTTGTGCCTGGATTTTACCAAAGACTTCTTTCAGTTTGGCTTGTTTAAAACTGAATGTAACTTCCTGGGCATAGGTTGCTGCAGCTACCTGCAGGGCAGTAACTGTAAGCAGGATCATAATTAGCTTCATGATAAGCAACGGTTTATAAAGGCAGCAGGGTTGCTTGCCCTTAATAAAAGCAGTAAAATTTTTATACATTTGAATGTTAGGTTAATTGATAATTGGTTGTATAGCTGCAATAGATTACGGTTGTCTAACAGGCCTCGGGGCTATTATCCAGAGGTGTTCGTAGCACCTCTGGTTTTTTAGGTAACCGCTGGTAAATAGTACTTTATCTGGTCACGGTTATCCTCCTTCCTGTAATTGAAAAGTGAATATTCCCGATTTTCTCAAGGTAATGCAGCAGCTCGGTAATGCTTTTTGATCGGTGAAAAGTCCCTCCAAACTTCTGATCATCAACAGGGCCATGATATTGAACACCGACATCGTACCACCGGGCAACCTTTTTCATAATACCGCCAATATTGTCTTCATTAAAAATAAAATAACCGTTTTTCCAGGCCATTACTTCCTCAATATTGGCTTTAGCTACCCTGATATAATCTGATCCACGGCTGATACTTGCCTGCTGGCCAGGTTTAAGCAAGGAAGATGACTGGTTTTTGGTTACCTGGACTGCGCCTTCCAGTAAAGTAGTTGAAGTTACTTCATCATCTAAGTAAGCTGAAATATTAAAATGCGTGCCCAGCACCCTGATTTGCCCGTTTGCTGTATTTACAAAAAACGGTTTGCGGGCATCTTTGGCAACTTCAAAGTAAGCTTCCCCGCTTAATTTCACCCGCCTTTCTTTAGTGTTGAAAGCGGTGGGATAGGTAATGGAAGAAGCGGCATTAAGCCAAATTTTGGTTCCATCAGCCAGTACCACTTGGTATTCGCCTCCTTTGGGCGTGGTTAAGGTATTGTAGCTAACCTGCTGTACCGGAGAAAGCGGTTTTTGATCCTTTAGATTGTATATAACTTGTCCGTTGTGTGTTTTGAACACTTTCATGTTGCCACTTTTAGCAATCAACCCATTTGCGGCTTGTTCCAATACAAGCATTTCTCCGTTGGCCGTGGTTAACGTTGCCTTAGCACTGCCGGGCAATATGATGTTTGTGTTTTTATGCTTTACATAACGCTTGCTGGCAACAGGCTGGCTAAACTGCCGGTTGAAAAAGATCAACCCAACGGCAAGAAAAACCAGTAAAGTTGCAGCCACCTGAAACCAGGTTCTGCGGTATAGTTTAATCGTAGGGGATTGGTTACCTGTTATATGAACGGCACTGGCGGTATAGCGGGCATCTGAAGTAATTTGCTTCCATATATTCCGGGCCTGAGACGGCATCAGTTCCGGCCCATTATCTAACTGCAACAGACCTTCTGAAATATACGCTTCTATCTTACCGGCATCTGCATTTTTTAGATATTCCAACATCTCCATACAATCTGCATGGCTGATGGTATTATTGAAATAATCGTGCAACAAGCGTTTCAGCTTTGCCTCGTTCATGTTTTGATTGGTTTATATTGGCCCCATTGCGGGGGAGATATATACAGAACACCAACTTAAGCTGATAGGACTAGTAAGAAATAAAATATTTTTTTATTAGAGGGCTTGTTTAAATTAATATCATAAGAATTTATAATGCTTCTTTTATGCCTGTAAATTTGGTGTTTGTCCTCACCCCAACCCTTTCCACAGGAGAGGAAGCTGTAGAAAAGCATATAAAGCGCACTGATTTTAGGTGATAAAAGAAGCATCAAAAATATTTGAACAAATTTAAACAGGCCCTTAAATCAATATCAGAAAAAATGCAATGCTTCTTTTATCCTATAAAAATTGGTGTTGGCATTAATTTTTATAGATCAAAAACTAAATACTTACCATTTTTCAGGTGATAAAAGAAGCATAGAAACCTTATTAAAAAAAATTTAAACAGGCTCTAAAGAAGTATAAAAAGAATCAGACAAATAAAATCGGCATATTTTAAATAATATTTTAAAGTTTTTAATGCTTCTACCATATGGTTTTTTACAGTATTGGGCGAAATATGCAGGCGTTCTGCAATTTCCTTATGGGTTAGGCCGTCTCTGCGGCTCATTTTAAAAACCTGTTGCTGTTGCTTAGGTAATTTTTGCAATATCTTCTCTGTAAATTGTTCCAGTTCGTGCGCTATAACCTGTTCTTCAGTTACATTATGGATTTTTGCCATCCGGATGGCAAGCTGCTCAAAGGCATTAGCGGATTGATCATGTTGGCGAAGGGCATTTATAGACAGGCGCTTGGCAATTACAAACAGGTATAGCCATAAGTTGCCTTGCGGGTCCAATTGGCTTCTCGTTAACCAAAGTTTTATAAACGTTTCCTGTACAATTTCTTCACTCTGTGCCTGATCTTTTAAAAACCTAAAGGCAAGGCGATAAATTTTCTCCCCATACCGTTTATAAACAGCGGCAAAGGCAGGCTCATCCCCTGCCATCAATTGACGGATATAGCTGCTATGGACAAATTCGTTACTCACCTTACAAAAAGCGGTTATATTGGTTGATTAAAGGTATAAAGTTATACAGAATATGCAAAATCAGCCGGCAAGCGTAATTCCAAAATATTTATGCAGCCTTGAAATCTTACTATAATCTATATACTTTTTTATATAATCTATATACTTTTTTTAAACGATAACAATTATAATTGTACACTTGTTATAAGTTAATTAATTTCAAAATATATGGTTGCGATTAAAAAAAGTACTGGCTACGCATTAATTTTTTTTCAAAAGATCATCCTGATCGTATTATTGGGTGGTATAACTAATTGTGTTTCTGCACAAGCACTAATCCGGGTAGTTGTAGCGGGCTTAAACCATACCCATGTTGGTGGCATTTTAAGCCAGTATAACAAAGGCACAGTAGATATTGTTGGGATAGCTGAACCTGATAAGCAATTGCAGCAAAAATTCAGCAAGCTGTATAACCTGCCGGAATCTTTGTTTTCAACTGACCTGAAGAAATTATTATTACAGAAAAAACCCGACGCCGTACTGGGCTATAATGCTGTTGGAAAGCATTTGGAAGTTGTCGAGATATGCGCACCGTTAGGAATTTCTGTTATGGTAGAAAAACCGTTGTCGGCAACGTTGGCACAGGCAAAACAGATTGAATCATTAGCCATAAAATACCATATCAAAGTATTGACCAATTACGAAACAACCTGGTATCCGTCCAACAAAGAGGTTTACAATATGATTGGCAAAGACAACATCGGGCAGATTAAAAAAATGGTAGCGCATGACGGGCATCAGGGACCAATAGAAATTAATTGCCCGCCCGAATTTTTAAGCTGGCTAACAGATCCGGTATTAAACGGTGCCGGAGCACTAAATGATTTTGGCTGCTATGGTGCAGACTTGATGACCTGGTTAATGAAAGGCCGCAAACCGATTGCTGTAACAGCTATAACCCGGCATTATAAACCCGCTCTTTATCCTAAAGTTGATGATGATGCAACTATTATTGTAGAATACCCGGAAGCAACAGGTTTGATTGAAGCATCCTGGAACTGGCCGTTCTCCATCAAAGACATGGAAGTATTTGGAGAAAGAGGCTATCTGCACGCCCTTAATAATGAGGATATCATCAGCAGGATGCGGGAGAATATTAAAGGCTCCAAGAAAGCAGAACCCTTAGCTGCAAATGAGGCTTCTCCGATTGCTTATCTAACAGCGGTTCTTCAAAACAAACTACCCGGAACCGATGATTTGTCATCATTAAAATACAACATGATCGTGATGGAAATACTGGATGCAGCAAAAAGATCAGCCGCAACAGGTAAAAGAATAGTTTTATAGCTTATTACCCTGGTATTGTTAGAGCCTGTTTAAATCTTATTCATTTTATTTTCTATGCTTCTTTTATCCTATAAAAAGCATGAAAATCTGATACTTCTTTTATCATTATAAAACCCCGGGCACAGATTTTATGGGCATAAAAGAAGCACTGTAATTTTTTCCAAATGAAATTAAACAGGCTCTTAGTTGTTAAAAGAAACAGCTTTAATTAAACATAATCTTGCAAGGTAAAATGAATTGTGAAATGTTCAAATACTATCTGATCAGTTAGTGTTGCCTGAACCTTTTTTTTGAATCAACTATATATTTCACTTCACCAGTACCGGAGTTTTAACTGAGGGTTCTCTGATAAATAATTCTGTAGGCAAATTGATTGCTTCTACCTGAGTTTTTTCAGATAGCGGTTGTTTTAATGTTTTTACCATTAGGGAAATAATTTTATCAGCAATTTTATCAATTGGCTGGGCAATTGCGGTAACTTCCGGACTGTGAAGTTAAAATTCCTCATAACCTGAGTTCGATTAATAATTTGAGAAAAAACAGTCAATCAAAGAAAATAATCTTTTATGACTGTCTGCAATTTATACCATGTATAAATAATGATTAAATTTAGGGATAAAAGGGATATCGAATGAATTTAGATGATTTCACAAAAGCCTACCCGGACGGACGAAGCTGTATAGAAT
>JAABUS010003277.1_pt1 | contig 26765 bp, 4 predicted proteins | sample 5560161 | NCBI WGS metagenome assembly JAABUS01 (sample SAMN10711885, study PRJNA513376) | rock metagenome | isolation source: Antarctica rocks | place: Antarctica: Victoria Land, Trio Nunatak nord | collected 2016-01-04
GTTTTGTGGTTGCGGGGGGGGGCGGGGGTTGGGGAGGGAGGTACGTTTTGTTGAGGAGGACTTCGGGGAGCCAGTGCTCGGAGGGATCAGGGGGTTGGGGATGAGTTTGCTGAGGGGCTTGATAAGGGAGGGAATGAGATTGCGATGTTGTGAGAGGGAGGGGTGGTAAGGGGGGGCCGGATGATGGGGTGGGGCCCTCGTGGGGCGATTTGGGTGGTGGAGGCGGTGGCGTGCCGGGAGTGAAGGATAGAGGGTGGCTGTATCGAGGATCTGGTGGAGGCTGGGAAGACATCGTCCCGTAAGGAGGTTGTAATTTTGGCTTGATTGACACTGCCCTGTTGGTGCTCTCATCATCCCTCTGGCACAAAAGCTCCTCGGCATAAGTCTAGCTCGGCAATGCCGAACCCTAGCTCCCTACAACCCTCCCCGCTCAAACTTCTTCCATAAAAGTGGATCCCCCACCTAGGGACGACCAGCGCCCTAGGTGGGCCACACCTTGTAGGGTCAGGCAAGGATGGTAGCAGAAGCAGTTTTATTGGGGTGTATAATCAAGGATGCTAAGTACATCATTAGGATGGAAACGCTTAAAAACCCTTAGAAACACGCTAGGCCTAATTAGGCTTTACATCTATTTTCTTCTTAGAAAATTCGATGTTTTGCAAATCTTTGTTGCAAAGTGTTCTCTTATACTTGCGTTTTCTATTATAAGATATTACGTCGAGTATCTCTATTGCGAGAAATCTTTCTCAAACTTATGCTTTCTATTATAAGTTGTTGCACTAAGTTCGAAAAACATTTGAAAAATATCGCAAATAGTATTAAAATTAGTGCTAAAAAAGTGCTAAAATAGTCGAAAAAAATAATTTAAATTTAGAAATTCTATTAATGTAATATCTTTGTCGCAAGACTTTTTATTGTAAAATAAATTAACTTATAGATTCTTTATGTTGTTCAAAATAAATTGATCAATTTTAGCTAATTTTTTTAAATTTATATTTTTCAATTTTGTTTTGAAAAACATCTCGTCTAACAACAAAAAACGCGTCGAGAGTTTAATATTGCTTAATTTGCATTAAATTGAAGAAATTTAAAAAAAAAAAAACTAAATAGAGAACAAAACTTGTATTGCAAAAGAATTTGTTATCGAAGTTATAAAAGTTTTGTAATTGTTTATTGTAATAAAGATCTTTAAATCTATGCTATTAATATAAGTATTAAAATTATTTTTAACAATAGCAAGAAACTTAGTTGTAAAAATTAATATTTTTAATAAAATATTAATATTAATTTTTGAGTTCTTTATTGTAGTTAAGATTTCAAAATTTAAGTTAATTATTATTGTAAAATTGTTAATTATTATTTCGAAATTTAGATTATCGAAAGTATTAAATTTATTTTTCTTTATAAGATTAGCGTTGTATTGAACGTTAATTCAAATATCGAAAACTAAGTTAAATAAGATATTAATTTGTTTTTTATATTGTTTGTTTATTTTTCAAAGTACTTTGTTCTTTGTTTTTAAGATTCGAATTTATTTTATTGTTGTAATATATTTAGTTGCAAATTCTTTATTGCTACAATATTAAATTTCTTGTATTTTTTTAGATTAAGTTTGATTAGTTACTATAATTTCGAAGATATTTTCGAATTTTGTTTTAAGTTTTTTTTGTTTTAGATTTAAATACTTTATTGTTTTTTAATTTATTGTATTTTTAAGCTATTAATAAATTAACTAATTATAAGACATTGTTAAGATTTTTTGCTCTTTGTTTGTTTTTAAAGCTTTTTAAAATTGTTTATTTTTTGTCTTTTAAGTTCTTAATTTATTTTTTTACTTTTTTTTGAATTTTTTGAATTTTAATATGCGAGAATATTAATCTTGCATAATAGAGATTTGAGTTATAACTCGAAATTATAAGCTTAAGAACTTTGTCGAACTATATATATTATTTGTTACAATTTGTTTTCTTAACTAGATACAATTATATATAGTAAAAAATTCTTTTTTTGTTTTAAATATATATTGCTCTTCTTTAACAATTAATTTTGATTAAAGATTTGTTATTTTCTAGATTAAGAATTTCTTAATTGTTGAACAAATTCTCTAGCATTTTACGTTGTATATCTAGATATATAACGTTAATTTTTGTTGTTAATTTGCGTTGTTGTTTCGAGACTTTATTTTTCGATTCGATAAACTTCTTAATTGTGCGTTTTAAACTATTATCTTTGTTTTTATTTTCGATTTTGTATTTGTTATTTTAAATTATATTTGAACTCTTATTATTAATTAAGTAGTTTTAAAAGAAATTTATTAGATTCTTCTTATTTATTAATCTTTTAATAGTTTTCTATGTTAATATATTTCGAAGTTTTTTTTTCTAAAAGTTGAAGATTAATTAAATTTTGTTTATTAACAAATTTGTCTCTTTTTTAGAATTTTGTTTAACTCTATTTTTTGCACGTATTTGCGAAATTTTATTAATAGCAATTTCGAGCTGCGTTTCTTTCTTAAATTAACTAATATATTATTTACGCTCTCTTTTCTTAAATTTCTTGTGCCCTCTTTTTAATCTTTTTTTTTCTCTTTAATTTTAGTAGAGTCTTTACTTTTTTTATTAATATTTTTGCTTATTAAACTCTCTAGTTTTTTATCGTAGAATATTATTTTATCTTTAAAGAATATTTCGACGTTCTTTGCTTTATTTTTTTTTAAATCTTTCGATTCTCTATTGTAGAGTACTATTTTCTTAACATTTTTACAAAGCGTCTTAATCTCTTTATTTTTTGTAGATTTATTTGTTGTCGATTTTACTTAATTCTAATTTACTTATATTGTATTTAAATTCTTTATATTCTTTGTTGCTTTAATATTTTAATAATTTGTTAAAATTTTTATTAAAGCAATCGAGTTAATTTTGTTGTAATTTTTTATTTAATCTTAATTTAAGTTCTTGATAGACTTAAGTTTATATTTTGATACTAAATTTTTATCTATTTTTTGTGTTAAGATTTTAAGATCGCAAAATTAAATAAGTTTTTAAGCGCTAAAATTGTTGAAAAATTGCAATAGAAATAAATATTAGCTTTGTTAATTAAGTAAAAGTTTAAGTTCTTCAATATAAGAAGTAAAACAAAAAAAATAGAGTTTGTAAGTAATAAGTAGTTGTAAAGAGATAAAATAAGTATAAGTTCTTTAACAAATATAGAAATTGTTAAATTAAAGTAAACTTTTTCTCAAATTAAAGTAAAGTTAACTAAGAAAAATAATTCTAAAATTAAGTAAAAATATTATCGTTTAAAGATTTTTTTAAATATAAAGATTGTAGAAATAATATTTGAAGCAATTGCAATTAATATAGAAATTAGAAACTTTTAAGTAAATAGAAAGCAAAATACTTGTTTCGAAAATACAAAAAATAATAGAAAAATAATAAAGAACAAGCGTCGAAATATATATTTATTTTATTTTGATTATTTGTTGTAATAATAGGGTTGTTAGTATTTGTTATATATAGTTAAATTGTTAATAAAAGTTTGTTTTGCGCTCTTGTTTTTTTATTTATTAATTTTCTATTGTAAAATAAATACTTAGATAGACAATATTAAGTAGATTGTTGTAATATATAATACTTAATTGCTTAATATATAGCAATATAGTATATCTCTTTAAAAAGAGCTTAATTTGCGTATCTACTTTTTGTTAATTAATTTTCTATTGTAGAGTAATTGCTTAGATCGAATGCGTTAGCTAAACTATAGTTTTTTATTATAAAATATTTTTCTAGATTTTAGAATTCTTTTTAGATATAAAAGTATTAAAGAGAAATTTTTGTTTCTTAAAATATTTGTCAACTATATCGATTTTATCTTTAAGTAATAATTTTAAAGCGTTAATTACAATAGAGTGCTATTTTCGTATTTTCGAGACAATAAATGCTAGTAGTATCTATTTGTGTATTTGCGTTGTTATCTTGTTAACGCTCTTCTTTGCGTTGCTATTTTGTTAATGCTCTATACTATATAGTAATGCTAGTATTTTAAAAAATCAAATATAAAATATTAAACAAAGAAGACTTTTTGTTGCGCGCTTATAATAGATAATTATTAATTGCTAATATATTATATATTAAGAGCTATTATTGTAGTTATTATTCTTTGTTGCATCTAAATTAATATTTTTATCGATATTATTTTTGTTTTTTTTCTTCTTTCTTTAAAAATTTAATTGTGTAATAAAGAGAAATTAAAAATTTATAATCTTTTTCTTTTAAAAAATATAGTTTTTTTTATTACTATATCTTTGCGAAAATTGTGCTAATTGCTTTTATCAAAACTTATTATAGAAATTAACAACAACTTTTTTCTTAATAGAGTTTAGCTCTTAAGTGTTTATTTGTATCTTCTTTTCTTTTGCTTTTTTCTTTGATTAAGTTTGTAGATTTTGCTTGATTTAGTTGTTAATTGTTGCTACTAATTGTTAATTCTATATATTAAGAACAAATTTAATACGCTTTTGAAAAAAAATTGTATTGTTAATATAATATCTTTCTTTTATTGTTTCTTTATTTAGATTTTTTAAATATATATTTTTATTATTTGTTGTTAGCTTAGCTACTCGATAAAGTTTTTCGAATCTTTCTAGAAACTTGTTTGTGTAAATATTGTTCAAATAATAGCAATACAATTGTAGAAGATTTTCGATCTTTAATAAAAATTTATCTTTGTTTGTTTTTTTTGTTAAATTTTTATTTATTTTTATTCTTTTATTTAGAGTTAAGTCTTAAATTGTATTTATTTTGACAAATTGCTTCTTAAAATGTCTTTTTTCTATAGTAAGAGCTTTAGTATTTAAGAGATTTTTTGTCAAAATTATCTTTATTTTATTTTCGACTATCTTTGTTCTTAGAAAGTCTTTATATAATTTAGTGTTCGCAATATATTATAAAAGAAATTCTAGCAAAAGTTTTGCTAATATAAATTTAAATGTTTTAATTATTCTTGTATTAATAATATTTATTATTGCAAAAAGCAATAAATTTTACTTAAAAATTGCGTCTAAATAGTGTTAAAGAATTGCTCTAAATACTTTCTTAATTAATTAAATATATTTTTTGATTAACTTAATCAATAAGAAATAGCTAATAATTGCAAAGTATTCCTTAACTTTTATTTTAATAAATTTAACAAAAAAATACTTTTTAAAATAAGATTTATTGTCGTAATAGAAGACTCGAAATTAATTGAACAATTTTACAATTTTTCGATTTATAGATTTAATTAAGTTTGCGAAAGTAGCTTAAAATATTAATTTTGCGAAAAGATACTTAATAAATTAGTTAACAAATATTATTATAAATCTAGCTCTTAATTGTGCTATAAAAATAATAAAAATAATATAGTTTAATTTTATAAAATCTAACAATTGTAAAGATATAATTGGAAGCAAATCTTATATTAATTAAAAAGAGTTTAACATTTAGTAGTTCGAATATATGCGACAAAATTTATATATATTTTTTGATCAAAAAGATTAGTAGAACTTGTTAATAACATATTGAAAAATAATTGTTTCAAAAAAATAATTGTATATATTATAGATTAAAATAAGAACTTTAGCGACTTTGTTTTTGTGCAAACAACAATTATACTTTCGAAAAATCTTAATATATATTAATTTTCTTTTTAGCGCTCTATTTTGATTATATTTTATTAATATAAAGCAAACAATCTTTTTCTTAATAATTTTTAAGATAATTTTAATAAACGAGTTTGCAATACTATAAGTTTAAATATTTTTATATTTAATAATCGCAAAGTATTAAAAATTGTTTTTTTTTTTAATTTAACTCTTATTAAGATTATATCAAAGTATGTTTTACTTTTTGCTTGTAAATAATATTTAATTAAGATTAACTTTTTATTGTAATACGTTTCTTATTAATTATAAAGATTATTATTGTTACTTTATAAATTGTTACGATACAAAATAAATGCTTTACTATTTTAAAGAGATTATTTGCAATCGCAAGATCTTTTTTCGATATATAATAAATTTGAAGATTGTATTTAGAGAGCGCTAATTGTTAACCAACAATTCTTTTAATTAAGTTTTTGCTCTTAAGAGTTTTTGTAAAAGCTTAATAATTAATATATAGCTTTATAGAATATAAAGAACTCTAAATTAGTTATCGAATTTTTAATAAATATTTTATTACTAAAAGACTCTTTTACTTAATAATTTAATATTGAGTTTGTAAAAATATAAATTAATATAATAGAAATATAACAATCTTTATTTAATTTAAATACATTTTAAATATAGTTGTTTTCAAAATTGTATTTAGTATTTAAAAAAGTACTTTATTTAATCTAATTTAAGAAGCGTTTGTAATAAAATATTATTAAAGATTGTTATTTTTGTTAAAGTAAATATTAAGTAGAACTAATCGCTTTATTGTTTAAAAAATATTTTTATACTTTATATTTTAAATAAAGTTTTTTATTGTTTTTGTAATATATTGTTTATTATTAATTTTTGTTAATATTGTCTTTTTAATAATAGCAATCTTAAGAAAAATTAAATAGTTAATTCTACTCAAAATATAAATCTTTAAAAAGAACAATATATAGAGAAATCTCTTAAGCTCTTTTTTAATAGTAGATAAGAATTACTTTCAAAACATTCTTAATTTATTTTTTGAAAATTTAATACTTTAATTGTCTTTCTAATAATTTAATATATTTAAAGAAGATACAAAAAATTTGTACTTAATAGAATTTAAGATTAATTTAGTCTATTTAAGTCGAAAAAAGTATTGTTTGTATAGAAAGTCGACAAAAGTATTAAAGATGTTTGCTTTATTTATATTGTTGTCAATAAAGTAATTAAAACAAATATGTTTAAAATTTGTATTTATAAGCGTCGATTTTGCGTACAAACTTAAAATAGAATCGATTATTATATCTTTAAATTTAATATAGATTGTTAAATTGCTTATATAATCTTACTTTATTTAAAAATAACATAGTTGTTTAATAGAATTATTAAATAAAAGTTTATAAGCATGCGACTTGTAAATTAAAATGGCAAAAAAATTGTTTGTTATATTATATCGAAAGCAATATTTTATCTAAATTTGTAAGAAGCGAGTGCGTTTGCTTCTTATTAACGCACTAAAATATAAAAGACGTGAGATATAATAGACTTGTATTACTGTGTTTCAACTATATAAGATAGATAGTAGTAAAACTAATTGTTGAAAAACAACAAGAGACGAGCTTTCTCTTTATCTAATATTTGTTATAACGTACGAATCTATTTCTCGCTATTTAACTAAAAAAAGATGTTGTGTTATTTGAGACTTTTATAGGCATTTAAGATTACGTGTCTTGTTATACTCTAAGGCGCTAACGCGTTGCTAACGCTACGATATTACAATTATCTTCTCTCTTAAAGCATTAATTTTTAATAATATAAGAAGCTATATTAATTTTATTAAGACAAAGACGCTTGCTAAGCGCTAGCGTTGCAAGAACTCGTTAAAAATCTTTCTAAATCTCTTTAAAAATTAGAAGAAAAAAAGTTTTCTACTTAATAGAAGTAAATTTATGTGTTTACTTAACACAACTTGTAGAATAACGTAATAACTACAATAACAATTTATAATGCGTTATTGTTTCGTTGTTTGTTGTTATTAAGATTCAAAACAAGATTTAAAGTAAAGCTAACGTTGCGCAAACGCTAGATAAATTATAAATATAAATATTGTTATTTCTCTTTTTTTTTTCTTTTTTTCTTTTTATATTTTTCTTAATTGTAGTTGCTTTATTGCTATAAATAAATTGTCGCAAAAACAACAATGCGTAAAGCTTATATATATAGTGCAAATCTTAATTAATATATTTTTTATTTCTTTTTTTTTTATCTCTTTAATTACATCTTTTAAAAGATCGAAAAAATAAAAGAGTAAACAATTTTAATATTTTGTTGTTTGCGATACTAATATATTATAGTTTGTAATAATTTTTTGTGCATAACTTGCGTAAGCAAACATATATATATTTACAAAAAAAGAAATATTTGTATTTAATACAAGATTTTTTATTGCAAATTAAATTGTTGTATTATAATAAATTTTGTTCGCACTTACAATACAACAATTATTAATATTTATTAATTCGTTAAACGTTTTCGAAATAATATAAAGAATTTCGTTATTAATTATTGCGAGAGACTCGAAATAAAAAATATAATTATCAAACATATAAAATATATGCGAAAAAATATAGTTTGTACAATAAAGAGTTAACGACGCAATAAAGAATTTATTTTATTAACAACAAATCGAACTTAATCTTGTATTTGTTAATTCGAACAAAATTTAACTTTCGCTCAAAAGCGTTAAATTAAATTCGAACAAAAACTCGCAAAAACAAAGATAACTTAAAATAAAACTTTTGCTAAGACACAACAATTGATCGATCTACTTTTTGAGAAAGTATTGAAGATAAGCATTTTTGTTTGCTTTTTAACATTTTACTAATATGCATTTAAAATTTAAAGCAAAATAAAAACAAAAACAAGAACAAGTTGTCGATAAAAATTAAAAAAACAAAGTTAAAATAAGTCGTTTTTAGATTTGTCGTTAATTTAAATAGAACAAATTTAAAAGATTTTTTTGCGAAGTTTTACAACTTTGCGATAAAATCTCTTATTAACTTTGAATTATTAACAAAATTATTAAATAAAAATATAGTAAATTTTATTTTAATTTCTTTTGCGTTTTGTTTGTTTATATTTTTTTTAAAAAATAAAAAATACAAAGATATATATAAACAACAAAAACAAATTTGTAACAAAAACGAAAAAGATTGTACGAAGCAAATCTTTTGTAGTTTGTTTTTTTCGAAATAATATAAATACTTTAAACAACTTCGAAGACTCGTTTATAATTAATTCTAAAAAATTCGACAATTTATTTTTAAATAAATTTAAGAGTTTTTTCTAGTTGTTTTGAAACAAATTTAATAAAATGTTAAAAACTTGCTAAGTTGTTACAATACGTTGTTAACTAATTAATAATAATAAAATAGCTTTGTTTTTGAGCTATGTTTTAAGCATTTATGTTAAAAGAGACAATTTTATTATTTCTAGCATTTTGTGTAATAAAATAAAGAAATCTTTTTATATAATTTAATTATACGATAGCGATGCAATAACGATTGCGCAATATTTTATTAAACAAGTTATTGTTAATATAATCGTCGTTGTCGCAATATGCGTTGCGTTATCTTTTTTGTTTTCGTTTGCTATATGTTTGTTTTTTAAAGTTCTTTTGCAATTTATCGACATTATTTAGAGATTTTTTTTTTAATTATTAATTATACTTTTTGTTTTAATTTATTTATTTAACTTTATATTATATTTGTCTCTTTAACTTAATTCTATTTAGAATTTTTTTAATCTTTTATTAAATTTTGTTGTTAACAAGTTTTAAAGCTTGCAATATTTGTTTTGTCTATTTATTGTTAACGCGATACAAATATAATTTTAAAAGTAAAATATAAAAAGTATTATAAATTTAATAGATATTAAATAGAGTAAAACAATAAATTTGCGTTTTAATCTTATTTTTAATTCTAAACAATTTGATATATTTGTGCAATATCTTCTTGTTAAATCTTTTTTGCTTCAAATTTCTAATCGAAAGTATAATTAATTTTTCTATAACAAAGCTCTTTAACTTTTGTTTTTTATTGTAGTATTTCGTCTATTGTGCGACAACGTTTTTAAGATGTTTTGTTAAAACTTTTTTTAAATTATAAAACTATTTTACGCGTTTTTGTATCAATAATATCTTTTTTTTAGTAAAGTTGTTTTTAACTTTATAGTAAATCTTTGAGTAATAATTGTATATCAAATAGAACAACAAAGCTTTAACTAAGACGTAATAACTATTATTGTAGACGAATTTTATTATTGATAATAGATTTGTCTATTTTGTCTATTTAGCGTTAGCGTAAGTGCGAAGATAATGTTCGAAAGTTTAATTTTGTTGTTTAGTTAAATTATTTATTTAAAAATAAAAAACAATACTTAATTGTCTTTTGATTTGTGCATAAAAATATATAGCAAATTAAAAAACACTAGTAAAGACAAATCTTTTGTTACTTACTATATTAACTAGCGTTTCGAAATATAAAACAATTTTATTAAAAAATACTTTCGCTAGTTTTGCAATATCGATTCTAATAATTACAAATATATACTTAATTATTTTTGTATAATAATCGACTATTATAAAAATCAAATTATATACAACTTTATAACGTTTGTTCGACAACAAATTTGTTACAAAGTTTATAATAATTTCTTTTTATAATTTCTTTGTAACAAATAAGAATCGAAGCTTATTATACAATTTATAACAAGAAATTTTAATACATTAACAAACATTATATGTTTTAATATACGCTTTTATCTATTTAGCGCAAACGAGTTAAAAATACTTTTGTTAAAATAAATCTAAAGTTTTCTTAATCTTAAAATGTTTTGTTAATAAGTTGTTATAATTTTTGCGAATTAATTTCTTCTTAATAATTGCATTCTTTAAAATATAAAATAATTTATTATATTTAACAAGATTCTTTTGATTTAGAGTTTATATTTTTTGTTTACGACAAAACAACGTTTTAATTTCGATTTAAATCTTTTTGACTTAAGTATCTTTAATTTGAAGATTCTTTATTAAGAATTTTATTAATTTCTAAGATTTTTTATACGATTTCTCTAGTATATCTTTAATTACTTTTCTTAAAATAACAACTTAAACATCAATTAATTAAAGCAAAGATACTAGTCTCTTAAAGACTTTCTTTCTACTTTATAATTGCGAAATCTTCGCGCTACTAATAAGTATTTTCGCTAGTTATAATACAAGAGTCAAATTATTTAATATCTTTTGTTCGCTTTGCGCTAACAACTTTTCGTTAAACAACAATGTTAGCTTATTTTAAAATATAAAAATTAAATTATTTAATATCTTTCGTTTGCTTTGCGTTAATAAATCTTTGTTAAATAACAACGTCAATTTGTTTTGTAACGTTAATAACAATCTTGTATTTAACAACAAAATCTCTTTATAATTAAGACGTTTTAACAATTTATTCGTTAAATTTTTCTTATTTAGACAATAAAAGATTTTAAAGTTATAAATAATTAACTTAAGCACTTAGTAAATTTGTCTTAAATTTAGCTTCTTTTAACTTATAAACTCTTTAAAATTATTATAATTCAATTATATCTTAATAGAGTAAGCACTACTTTTTAAATAGGGTCTTTATTGTTTAAAAGCAATTATAATAGCTAGCAATTTTTAATTATACGTCTTATAATTTTGTTTTGTCGAAATTATCTTTTGTAATTAAAACGTTATTAAATATTAATTTTTGTTGTTATTTTGTTAACTTAAGATGCTTGCGATTGCAAAGTTAAACGCATTAATCTTTACTTTAATTTTTTTGTCTAAATTATAGTAATAAAGTAGTAAAGTTAACATAAAGATGTCGCAAAGTTAACAAAATATCTACTTTACTTTATTCGATTAAACAAAAAAATTAAATTTCTTGTTATTCTTACTTTCTTTTAACAAATTAATAAAAGAAATAGCTTTTTTCGAATAGTAATATATAAAGCGTTTATAAAAGTTTACGAAGCTCAAAAACACTTAAAGTTTGCGATAAGTTTTCGATTTAAATTACTTCTTAATTGTTTTAATTTTTTTTAAATTTATTTATATATCTTTTAAGAATACAATAAAGTTTAGAAATTCAATTTTAATAATATTAAATTTACACTTTTTTAGATTAATGTATAGCGAATATTTGTAAAGACGTTTTAGCACTTGTCTAATATAACGCTAGTGCTTCGTTAAATTATTGCTATATACGAATATATTATTTATATAAATTACGCAAGTTATATCGATAAGCTCTCGCAACGTTTTATTAATATAAATTTAAAAAGTTGCGAATGCATTTGCTAATTTAAATAATATAATTTAATACTTGAAATGCTTATAACGCGTACGAAACGTTATCTTTTATTTATTATTGTATTTAATGCGAATGCAATAATAGACGTTCTTTAGATTTAAGACAATAAAGCGCTTTGCTTTGCATAGACAATTTAGCGTTTTCGTAATTAGAGGCAATAAATAACGATTTTTAATAATAATCGCATTTAGATCTCTATAGTTGACGCATAAACGTAACTTATTGTTTAATTTTAATACAAATAAAATAGAGACATTTGCAAGCGAAACTAAATGCTTAATTTAATCTTTAGCTAACGCATTATTAAGATATTGTCGAAGTATTACTAATTTGTTTTATAAAAAATTATAAAAAGATATAAACGATAACTCTTTATTGTTCTAAAGCTTAATAGCGTAATTTTTTTTTCTTAATTTTGATAAAATTTTAATTAATTTATTATTACAAATATCTTTTAAATTTCTTAATTCTTTAAGAATCTTAAACTTTATTAGTTTTTTATTTGACGTTTTTGTAATGCTAGCGCAAACAATTGTATAAATTGTGTTATATTTAACAAGATCTAAAACAAATTGTTTAAGATCAACTATCTTTAATTTTTTATTTAAAATCTTAAATTGCTAGCTTTGCGTCTTTAAATTAATTAATATATTTTGCTTAAACAATATTAACATATTTAATATAAAATCAAAGCTTATATATTCTATTAAGTAAAATAAGATAATACATTCTTAATATTGATTTTATAAATTAATTAAATAATAAATTAACTTATAGACGTTGTAACAAAAACAATTATTGTTGTTAAAAAAATTTAATATCAATAAAATAGCAAATATAAATTGCAATTTTTATTGTATTATATAGATATAATTAATTAGATTTATTTTAGCTCTTAAGTTAACTAAATTTATAACTTAACGTTTGTTACTAAAAAGTCGAATTTAATTTTTTACTAAAATCGAATCTATTGTTTTTATTTGTTTTTTTTGTTTTGTTTGCAAGACGTTAACGAAGCTTAATTTTTTTTCGCATTTGTCGTAATAATAACAACAACAATAAACTTGTTTTATTTGTGTTTATTAAGACAATTTATTCTGTAATATCTCTTTTTATAACATTTAAAGTATTTGATATTTCTTAAATAATTTGCGTTGCTAATTTCGTAAATTCGCTTGTGCGACAACGACGAATTTTTGAAAATATATAACTTTTTGTTTTTAATAAATTTGTCGACATTGTTTAAGCGTTAATTTTAATAAAATTTGTTTAAAGAGACATTAAAATTTTTAATTATTTGTTAATCTTTAAAGTTGTTTGCGTTTGCTTTGCGAATACAATTTAATATTTGTTTTTATATAATAATTATAGTTAGAAGTTTATTGCGAATGTTTAACATATTATTAATATTTAATATTTTTATTTTTAAGTTCGACTTAAGCTTAATTAAAAATATATAGATTTTATGCTTTTTTAAAAGCGATACTAGATAAATCTTTAATTTATTTAAATATTTCTTAAAGATAGTTATCTTTTAATCTAGCTTTTATTTAGCAATCTTTTATTTTTCGTATGCGAAAAAGCGACAATTAGCAAAATTAGTTATTAAATTTAATAAAAACTTTTTAAATTCTTTAAAGATTTCGCTTTTTAGCTTAGCGTTATTGTTTGTTTTTAAATATTATTACGTAGCAATATTGTTTTTCAAAAATAACATATAATAGAGAATTTTGTTCTTATTTGTAATAAAGTACGTCAAAAATCGCATTATATTAATGTCGATTTCTTAAAATTAGATAATGTACTTTTTTACGTTTTAACTTTTGTACAATTTTAGCTTTTCAAGCTTTAAAGACTTAAATATTATTGATAGCAATACAATAACAAACTATAAAACTTAAGAGTTTGTTTGTTCAATTATTATAACTTGAATCTATTAAATATTTTGCAAATCTTAAATTTTTGCTATTAAGATTTTTATTTATTAATGTAAAATAAGAGTTTTAATTGTAGTTAAACTATTTTCTTTATTATTGTTACGTTAACGAGAATTATTTTTGTTAACGTTTCGTAAACGATTGTTGTTTTAAAAGACATCAAAGTCTTCAAACTCTAATCTAGTAGTTAAATAATTATTGTAACTTAAGCTATTATAATTCGATATAATACTATTACGTCTTAAATCTTTTTTTTCGAAAGACAAAACAATTAGAATTGTAAAGAGCAAATGCGTTTGCTTCTTGTTAACGTATTAAAATATAAAAGACGTAAGATATAATAGACTTGTATTACTATATCTCAACTATATAAGATAAATAATAGTAAAACTAATTGTTAAAGAACAACGAAAGACGAGTTTTCTTTCTATTTAATATTTGTTATAACGTGCGAGTCTATTTTTCGCTATCTAACTAGAAAGGGGTGTCGTGTTATTTGAGACTTTTATAGGTATTCGAGGTTACGTGTTCTGCCATACTCTAAGATGCTAACGCGTCGCTAACGCTACAACATTACAAAATTTAACTTAACTTATTAAATATAAATTCTATTTATTATATAAATACGTTTATTTTAATAATAGCATTGTTTAGATTGCAAAATGCATAAATTTTTTTTAACAAATTTTTATTTTTTTTTATAAAGCAACTTTGCGCACTTTATAAATTGAAGTACTATATAATAATTCTTGCTTAAATAAGATTCGATAGATTTTTTTTCTATTAATTGATTTTTTTGTTTGTATAAAAAGCGAATTTAACTATTGTAAATATGGCGCTTTTATAAATAGAAATTCGATATTTTATTAGATTAATTGTTGACATTTTTCGAATACTTTTAACAAAGAGATTCTATTATATTTTAAGCAATCTTTAATATTTTTAAAGTTGTTTATTGCTTCTCGCAAATAATTTAATTAATTTAAAAAACTTCTTTAATTATTTGCTAAATTTTTTTAAGATTTTAATTAATATTTTACGACAATAATTGTTTAATCTTTGCTTTGTAAAAAAAATTAATTTTATATATTTGAACTTTTATTTTTTTTTATAAACTAAGTTGCTAAATTAAGACAATCTTTTTTTGTTTTTAATTTAATATAATTTTGTCGAACAATTTTTTTTTGTAGTTGTCTTAAATAATTAATTTTATTTTAAATAAAATCTCTAGTGCGAGATTTAATTTTTTCGATTGTTACAATTTGAATCTAGATTGCAACAATATTTATTTTGTTCTTCTCTTTAATATTTATCTATTTAATAGAAAGTCTTTTTGCGATAAATAGTTTTTTTAGATTTAACTTTTTATCTATCTAGTTGCTAAATATCTTTATGTAGTTTATTAAATCTTAATATTATATAATATATTGCTTTGCATTTTAGAAAAATTGCGATTAATTTTAAATTAAGTATTTTTTATTTAGTAATTTGTCTAGCTATTCTATTATGTTTAAAGTTTGTCTTGTTTCTTTCTTTGTAATTTGTATTTTTAAAAATATTTTTATTTTAAAATATCTTGTTATTGTAAAAAGTTAAGAAGCTAAGAAAACTATTATAGTTTTGCTAAGAGTTTGTACTTATTAATATTAACAATTTAGCTTCAATATAACTTTATATATAAATTTTTTAAACTTTTTGTTTTGTAACTAAATACAATAGTTGTCTTCTTTATTATTATTCTTCTTTTTGCTAATGTTATTTTTCTTGCGTTTGACTATTTTTGCTTTGTATATTTTTGCTTTTGTTTTAATACTATTTTTGTCTATCTTTGTTATTGTTTTTTTTAAATAATTAGTTGATCTTTTATAGTTTAAATCTACAAGAAGATACTAACTTTTCTTAAATTCTTTAAATTAAATTTAGAGCGCAACTCTTTGTAGTTTTTCTATTGTTATTTCTTAATTTGTTCGATAATTTAAATTAAAATTGTGTCTATTATTTTTTTCGCTAAGTATTTTAAGTTGTTAAATATTTTTTTGTTAATGCAAATAATCTTTTTTAAGACACTCTTATATAAAAAAATCTATAAAGTATTATAGCTTTTTGTTAAATTTAAGATCTCGAGTTGTATATAAATCTCGAAATAATCTTAAATTTAGTACTTATTATTTTTATAGTAATTAATTGCTTTAATATTTCTTAATTATAGTTTTTTTAAAATTAGATTATATAAAGTTATATATAGACTATTTAAAACTATATAGACTTCAATTATTTAAGAAATTGCTACTATTGTAATTTTAAATCTAATAAATTTGTAACAGAATAGAATTTAAATCAATTGCGTTAAAAGTATCTACGAGATATTTGCGCATTGCAAACACTCGCGGGAAGTAATATATATAGAGAGACAGACTAACTTGTTACAAAATTTTAATAGTCGAATTTAAGATTTGTTTGCAATAATTATCTTTATAGTGCTATTTATATATTAAATGTATTTTAGAAGTTTAGCAATTTGTTTTAAGCAAAAATTTAACGTTGTTTTTAAATTAACAAGAACTTTCTTTATATTTTACTTAGTAGTAATAAATTTTTGCGACTAAATAATAACTATTGTATAAAAGTTCTATAACTTTAACTAAAATTGCGATAAAATCTAAGTAAATTAAATTTTTAACTTAACTTTAATTTAATTCTTTGCGCTCTTAATATTAAAAAAAATAATTATATATATCTTTAACTAACAAGTTGTAATATTGTGTCAATTTTAATTATATTGTTAATTATTCTCTATATTACTAGTAATTAAAATTATATTAATTTTGCTTGTTCTTGCGCGTAATTAATTTTCTATTGTAAATTATATTTTCTTTCTTAATTTCTTGTTTAAATTAAGTTCGAATTAAATAACTTTAACAAAAGCAACTTTAATTTTTAAAAAATAATATAGAAGTTGAGTTAAAATAATATCGATCTTAATTATTTAACAAAATTTAAAAATATTAAAGAACTTTTAAGTTTCTATATTGCGAAAGCAAAAATTAAGTAACGCGTTGCGAGCTTTTCGCTCTTTAGATTTTAGAAGTTGCGTAATTAGCAATATTAAAATAGTTGCTATAATTGACGTCTAATTAATAGATATTGTTGTACAAACGCAAGTAACATTAAGATTTATAAAAAAACGTAAATTGATTAAATTTAGATTATTTAAACTCTTGTTATCTTTAAAATTTGTAAAAACTTGTTGCATAACTTAAAAAGTCTTCTTTTTACTCTTTAAAACTTTGCAAGAAATACAATATATATTTGAAAAATTTGCAATATTATTATTTTTAATTGAATCTAATTCTTTTGTTCTTCTTTTAACAATATAGATTTGTTTATTATTTTTAGATTTGCAATAATTGCAATAAAAGTTTTAAGCTATCTAAGTATTATTATTGTCTATCTTTTATTTATTAAGTGTTTGTTAATAAGTTAAATAGTTAATTTGCTAAAACTTCTTTGCAAGTATTTCTTCGAATTAATGCTTCTTTAAAGTATTGAATATTTCTTTAAACTAATTAGTTTATAAACGTTTTTCTCTATTATTGTTGCTATTGTTTAACAAGACAATATTTAAACTTGTTGTATTAATATTTAAAAAAATTGTTTTTACATTTATTTTTTGTCGAATACAATTTTTTTTTTAAAGACAAAAAAGTTAATATATTGTAACTAGAAATATTCTAATTAATAATATTTATAGCAAATAACGTTTGTTGTTTAAAAGACTTTTATTTGATTATCTATTATAAAGTATTGCTCTAAAAATTTGTTTTTTTAAAATTGTAAATTTTTAATTTTTTGTTGCGTCGAAGACTCTCTATTTAACTAATAAGAGTTTGAGTTGCAATAAAAAGTTATTTGATTTTCTTAATTAATATTGTTATTTAAGAATTAAATACGTTAACTTATCTTCTTTATAAATTTAATTAATTGTTCGATTATTTTTATTATTGCTTTTTCGAAAAACTTAAAATTCTAAAATTTGTTTGCTAATTAAATATTTTTCTTGTTTTTAAGATTTATTGTTCTCTTAATAATACAAATAGTTTTCTCTAGATTTAACAAATTTGTGTTAGAATTAATATTCTTAATATAAGCTTTAATTATTGTTCGAATTATTTAATTATTAATATTTCGAATTAAGTATAAAAATACTTAATTATTTATATTCGAAAAAATGTAACGTTTGATCTTTCTAGTTTTCTTAAAGTATTGTTTGTACAATCTATTATTTTGCTTTAATTGAAACAAAATTGTAATTATATTCTAAACAACGTTCTTTTTCTTTAAGCAAGAAAATTGTCGAAGAAATTTTGTTTTAAATAGCTTTTAATTATTTATTATTTTATTATTTTAATCTAGTACTTACTTATATATTTTATTGTTAATATTTCTTAATATTAAGTAAAACTTAACAACATTATATTTAAATAAATTATATATATTCTTAATTTGAGCAAAATTTATCTTAAAAATACGTATTTATTGCTATATATTTTTATTTTTTTAATTATAAAATTTCGAAATATTTAAGAATATATTAATTGATATCTTAGCTATTGTAGATAGTCTTGTAAAATTCTTGCTCAATTTAAGAAGCTCGAAAACTTTTTGAAAATTTGTAGAAAATATAGAATTAATTGTATATTAGAAGGTAGTCTTTAATTTTTGTTCAATTTCGATAAAATTCTTTGAGAGAAATAAATTTTTTAGCTAAAAGATTTTTTAAAACAAAATACTTTTTAAACTTTTAATAGATTGTCTTGTTACAATAAATAATATCTTAAAATAATATAAGAATTTTTTAGATAATTTTGATAAAAGAAGCTTAAACTATATAGAAGTTTTTGTAAAAATAATAGATATATTAATATATTAAGAGACAACATTTAGCTTTAATTCGATTTCAATAAAAAATTTTGTCAAAAATAGATTTTTTAGTTGTAAAATATTTAAAGACAAAGCGCTTTTTAATAATATTTTAATTAGAGTTTTTAAAAACAAGATATTCGATAATATTTTAGTCGAATACTTTGTTATAATAGATAATTCTTTTCGATTTAAGAGTTCTAAAAATTGTTTTAGTAAAAATAGATTCGAAGTTGCTATTTTAGTTGTTTGCTTTATTATAATAGATAATTTTATTATATGTTTTTAAGAAGAAAAGAAGCTTCGAATGTCGACAAAATTAATAGAGAAAATACGAAAAGAAATTGTTTGTTATTGTTTTACTTAATAGTATTGCAATAAACTATAAGATAATAAATAAAATTAATAATAATCGATAGCAAGATTTTGTTTCGAATGCGAAGATTGCAAGTAATAGAGTAATAATAGCTCGATTCAATATTGTTTTCGACCATTTTAAATCTTTTTTTTGCAACAATTGTTAAATCTTTAACTTTTTTTTATCTTACAATAAACAAAATAAGCTTAAAACAACTTTAGATATTTTGAGCAAAAATGTAATTTTAATTAACAAGCAAACAAATAAATTTCGATATGTTTACTAAAATGTAGAATTAGACAAAAATAGTAGTAGAAGCAATTTTATTAAAATATATAATCAAGAATGCTAAGTACATTATTAGGATAGAAACGCTTAAAAATCCCTAGAAACACGCTAGGCCTAATTAGGCTCCACAACCTCAATTTCCAGATTACCTCTAGATTGATCGTTCGGGTCGGTTTTTCCCCAAAATCTATAACTCAACCCGAAAGTTATATCTAATTAGGTCAAGTTTTAACCTAATCTAGTTAGTATTTTCATAATTTATGCAATTCGGTTCCAACTATTGGAACCGAACGATCAGTCTAAATTCACCTCAATTATCTAAAAAGCGACAATTTTCTAGTATCTAGTATAGTTCCACCGCACCACATCGAAATTATGTAAATAGCGCGTCAAATAAAAGCGCTTATCAAGCTCTATAAATTATCTATTGAAAGTTAATTATTTAGAGAAGAAATGATAGATATTTAGATGGCGAAAAAGACAGTTTCTCGGATTAAAAAAACTACCTCTTTGAGAAAAAAATTACCACGAATTAGCAAAGCAAGCAAATGCGCATTTAGACGATTGATTCTAAACGTCTATAAGAATCTTTAATTAACTAGAAATTGATCTAAGAATACATCCGCGAAATAGATGTAAAAAACACGCACTTGTAGAACTACCTAGACGTTGCGTCATGCGTGCAAGAAATATCTTAGAATTATACTTAGGATTGCGATTTATTGGTACAGGCAAATCAAGAGATTCGAGAAGATCCTATCTACAAATGCGTGTTCTCTACACCTATTTCGCGAGCGCATTTCTAGAGTAATTTGCAGATGTTTAAAGACCCTTATGGATGCTTAGAATCAGCCGTTTAAATGCGCAATTGACTGTTTTACTAATTCGTAATAGTTTCCTTCTTGGTGGAGTAATTTTTTATCTTGGGGAACTGCCGCCCTCGCTATCCAAAAATCGATTATTTCTCCTCCAATTGATTAACTCGCAAGAGGTAATCTATAGAGCTTCATCAGAGCTTTAATTTGACGCGCTATTTACATAATTTGGATGTGGTGCGACGAAGTTATACTAGATATTAGAAAATCATCGCTTTTTAGGTAATTGAGGTGATCTGGAAATTGAGGTGTGGCCCACCTAGGGGTGCTCGTCGGCCCTAGGTGGGGGATCCACTTTTACGGTATCGAGCAGCAGCCTCCAGACAACAATAAAAGCCGTGGCCTACGAAAAGCGGGAGTTCCTCCGCCTGCTCTCGTTCTGTGTAGAGGGCATCTGTATCAGGTTGAGTCTATGTAGGTGCTCACCACAGTTTTAACGATTCTTGTCCCGGATAGAAGTTCCTTGCGATGGAAGGGGTAGAAAAAGCGAAATCGTGGTTACGTTTCTTCAAGACGCTGTGCGAGTGGCGGACAGCTCATTCTTGTCAATGTTCCTTGTGTGTAGCAGATATTCTTTTCGGTCACTTTGCGCTTCTCTCAGTTGCGTCTTCAATGTCATATGTGCTAGGAGAAAGTAGCCGAGTTCTGTAAAAAGCTGGAGTGTTGGCTTACATTACAAGAATTACAAGAGATGATGAGTATGCATGGTGAGTCATTGATAGTCTGAGTCTCGCAAGACGTTACTGCACCAGTAAGGGTTCATTCGTACACATCTCGATACTGGGTCTCTTCTTTCAGTCAATGCAGGACTGTCCCTGAAACAGCAGCCATTCAGTATCCGTCTGAGTCACCATGTTCTTCATCTGAGGAGGATTGATTAGAAGCTACACGTGGATTCGAGGTCCTACATTATCGAGCGACGAAGACCAAGACAATTATTCATACTCGTAGGTGGTTTATACTTCAAGCAGAATTGCAGTCAGCACTAGCTTAGGGGGTGTCAAATGTCACTAGGTCTGGTTGTTTCTGAGGTGTGGTCAACGCGCCGACAATGGAGGCTGAATTTGGATTATATCCAATGTGGAGGTGTTACGCTTATATCAAGGTACTTGATGTCTTGCATGACATACTGTATACAATCAATCCCGTTTGGTGCCGTCCAATAACGGTGCACGAATGCAAAAAGATCAAAATCCTCACTGGGTGTACTACGTGTAATCGGAGGTATGCAGAGAAAGAATATCCTACGACACTCTCGGGCATGGAAGCAGAGCCACACCTCGATCATAATCCTTGTGTCTGAAGGAACCGGCTGGGCTCAAAAGCAGCAAGAGGTTCTAGCCTGTTCCTGGAAGCATCGACCCATGGTGCGACAAGACGTCCCTGCAGGTGCCACCTTCCGGGCACACACACAAGCCCTGACGATCTCTCCCGCAAGCGCGCAAATCCGACGACGACTCCCCGATGCCCCAAATCTCCAAGGATTCAGTCTATTACGACATCGTCGCCAATGGAGCATGCCGGGCATGGCTATGAATGGAAAGCTCATTTCGAATGGTGTCGCTAGAAGCGCTTATCGATGGAACACATGGAAGGGCCGAAGAAGGTTCGGTACTTGTTTCGACCAGACCCACGAGGCCCAAGACCAGGTTTCGTGATCGTCGCTCACTACTACAGTGATCCTGACAGCTCCAACGACTCTGTCTACAAATCCTTGGTGGAAACAGAGTAGCATCGCACGGCGTATGCGCATCCTTCAGGCTTTTGTCCGAGGTGAACCTGACTATCTTACGTATCCCCCCGATTTCGGCAACTTATTACGACGAAGGCACGAAGGCATGAGGCACGACGGAGGCCCTGAGACATCTTCACAGGCTGAGGGAGTTGAAAGGGAATCTGGCCAGAACGTGCTCCAGATGCATTAGAAACGCCAAGCATAGGTATTGCGATGGTTACTTCTAGATGTATTCCATTCAGAAGGTGTACACAAGCATTGACTTTGTAAGACGTGCAGCCTGCACGGGATTCGCGCAATGATGGAGTTTTGGACTAGTCGAACGGCCCGTGTTCGCATAGTTGATAGTGACCAGTCGCAGAAAAATAGCATCATTTATGGGTGCTCCCAGAGCAGTGGTCACGCTGGCCCGGCCGCCCCAAGACTCGAGTATCGATACTGTCAGCTGGCCGGAGAGCGAGCGGCGTTCTGCCGTAAAGGATTGGGGCAAACCCCGGACTGTAAAGGCTCCACAATTGCGTACTTAAATCCTTGGTGGGAAAAGATCATGGTAAAGTTGTAGTTGAGGGGTATAATCGGGTGGTTACACTCGCATAGCATTGCCCCTTGATGAGCCCCCCTCCTGCGTATGACGAGAATCCTTCCCGCCTCCATCTCTCGTCTGCCCGCCAAACCCGTTAGGGGCAACAGCTTAGGGGCGAGGTATTGAACAGCCCACCCGAACCAACCACCACACCACTCGAACGCCCTCTCTCCCTTCTCTTGCACTCCGGCCCGTTGCGTGGAGTCCACCTCTTCTTGACCTTTTGCATGCGTCTGCCACGAGGACTTCTCCACTCAGCCATCTGCAGCAACAACACCTCGTCAATATACGACTTGACGCCCCTTCTCGTACCGATCGAGCCCCCATAGTCGTATTTGGATCCTTCGATGCACGTCTCGGCTGCGCTTTCACCTTGACTGCGCACCGTCTTAGGCGTCTCAGGCGGACTGTTCCCACCTCTCAACTTCGCCTCAATCTCATACATCAATCGAACGTCTCTCTCAACCGACTTGCTAGAAGCAACGTTGGCGCGACAATAGGACCGGTCAATACCATCTGGGAGTTTGGTGGATACGTACATGCTAGGAGTCGGCATTGGTCTGGGATCTGATATCGCGGGTTGAAAGAGCAAGGGAACTTCGGAGGGTGCTTGGAGGGTTCGGAAGCCCACATTTCACGACGAGTCGCAACCGGCAAAATGCGATAGTCGATATGCTATTGTTTGTTGACTGTGGCCGCTGAATGTTGGAATTTTGAACAGGCCATAGGCATCCTACTTCACTCTTGCATCATCAAGTGAGGGCGGCTAGGTCGACAATGGTAACGCCGACGCCGCCAGTGGCCCTCAAAAACCACTGCTCGATCATCTACAAGAATACCCTGTATACCTACCAAGCGGACGCTTTCCAGTCTCTGGAGCTTAAGAGTGGCGCCGAATGGTCGAGACTACCCTCAGGCGTGCCGACAAATGGCTCAACATGTGTGCAAGGTAAAACAGATGGACAAGATGCGCTGTTCATAGTCGGAGGCACCACGACTTCGCCAACCACAGATTATCCTGGGTTACAGCGGTTTACGTTTCAGGACAGCAAGTGGGAGACTTTCAATATTGCGACCAACGTCACGAGAAATCGAGTACTCCATGGCTCGGCTTTCTTGAACTCGTCCTCTTCCATCCTTTTGTACGGTGGCTCTCAAGGTTCTACGACAGCCTCATCGGAAACCTTTCTAATATCTACGCTATCCCCTTACGATGTTCGGGCGTTGACCTCAAAAGCACCTCCTGTTGCAGACCCCTTGATGATGCCCTGGAATAACACGCACGCGTTGATGCTGGGAGGTGATCCCCAAAACAAGGCATTATTCACATTCGGGCCCCAGGAAGGATGGCATCAGCTGAACGTCAGCTTACAAAATTTTCTACCGGAGTCGAGCAAGGTCCAGGCTGCGCTAAAGGCCGGGGATGATGGTAGCAAGGTATTAGAGCTCTTCGACATGAGCGTATCACCGAATACGATATTGCCAGTTTTACTGCCAAATCCAACACACGCTAGCACACCTACCCAGCCCTCATCAACCACCATCGTCTCGTCCACCTCGGCGGCACCCCTTGGAAAAGTGACCGTCCCACCAAGCAAGGAGAAGCGTACCTATAAGCTAGCAGACCCACTTGCTTACGATATCACACTCGCACCTCATGACATACGTAGCGATTTCTCGCTTGCGCAGGGATCTGACGGTCTGGTTGTGGCGTCTGGAGGAAACGATCAGGATGTTCTGAGCATGTTCAATCTAACAGGAAAGCACTGGATCGACCCAAATCAATTCTTCGGAGCTTCAAAACCTACGACACCTGACTCTACACCTTCGTCGATATCGCCTGCGTCCAGTGTGACCGCAGAAGTCTCGCCATCATCAACGCCGCCACCACCAACTAGCATGTCAAGGAATCGATCTCTGACCATACTTGGAGTTACCTTAGGAGCAGTCTTTGGTGTTGCTGCGCTCCTCGTGCTTCTTCTGCTTTTACTTCGCTGCATGCGGAAGCGGAGAGCAGATAAACGCCGCTCGAGCGAATACACCATGGACGACAAGCACGACATGGATTTTGTCGACCAAGGTGCAGATTTCATGAAGGAGGCAGGCGGCTCCTTTGGCAAGCAGGGTGATCACGGGCGCAACCTCTCCGCTCAATCAGCCTCGTCTGTGGTAATCATGGGTGGGAGACGGAACAGCTCACAACAGTCAAAACGAGCTCTATTTCATAAAACCAAGAACAGCGAAGGCAGCGGAAAATCATTCTTTGGGCGTTCGAAGTCGCCGGGCACCACCTCTCCGCCCCAGATATCCGGACCTTTCATGAGCAAGTACCCGGATCAAGCTGCTAATCCCCAAACATCTCCCAATCCACGGACAGAGCCGAGAACAGATGCCGGATGGAGCAAATATTGGAACAACAGCTCATCCAATATCAACGCTATGGCTGCCGGCCCTGCACGACACGGATCACAATCCCGACCAACCACTTTCGCCTCAAACAGCCAATCCGACTACGATTCCTCCCGCGTTACCTCTTCCCAAGCCCACGAGTCCGCCGAAGTCAAACCCCTCAATCTCTCCACAACCCACCTCCCCTCCAGCACCCGCGTCGTCAGCCCCACCTCCGGCCTTCCCCTCCAACCAGGCCTTGCCCTCTCCTCCAACAACCACAACGAACCCCCAACACCCACGACCATTATCTCCGACATCGACGAAGAAGACGAATACCGAGCGCACCATTCCCGCGGCCTCCAACCCGAGGGCACCTCCTCCTGGACTCCCGTCGACACCTCCGACCGCGGCAGCACGTGGCAAGACCGCCCCGTCAGCAGCGTCTACGCCGACAGCATGATCTACCCCCACCCGGGCGAACGCGTCCGCATCCCCAACTTCCCCGGCGTCCCCAGCCGCCGTCCTTCCCACGCGCGTGTCAACAATCTAAGCCGCAATCCTTCCCAGGGCCAAAGCAGTCTCGGCCGCAACAACTCCGGGCGCGGCATGCGCAGCGCTGCGGCCAAGGACTTTGTCTCTCCACCGCTCCCGCAGCCGATGCAGGATCCGCCGAACACAAGGCGTGTCCTGCCTGGCTACGGCGCGCATGAGATCCGGACGTTTCCGCGAAGGGAAGGCGAGCTGGGCCCGCGGGGACGAGGAGGAAGTGATACGGAGGATATGAGCTGGTTGAATTTGGGGACCAGCAAATGACCTCCTCCACGAGTCCACTTTTGATTCCTCGAGGAGAAGACCCAGAATTTTCCTTTTTGTCTGTGCTATTATTACGGGCGGCATCATTTCCCCGGGACATACGGCGCAAAGGCTTGATACCAGTGGCTCGGCCGACCACTCAGCCCATTCGTTTCGCCACGATCGCTATTTCCATATTGCGGCTACCAGGGCCTTAATCTGCATGACAGGGGTCCGCGTGTAGAATATCCGGGGGCATACCATATCTGTAAACCATGGCGTTGTTTCTTATGGAGGAAAGACATTGAGTGATGAGATGAAAGTGGAGGGACGAGGATGGCAGGGTTATGATGATTATGTCCGTTCGTTCGCAAGTGCAAAAGGGGGCGGCACAAGGGCTTGGGTACGGGGTGTGGTATCTGGATAGCTGAGCGTGCGGTGGGGGTGTATCCTAGACGTAGCTTTATGCTGAAATAGTGGTAGGCGATGAATTGCAGTGCTGCAGAGCTTATGCAAAGACTGGTGCTGTAATGATTTGCTCATAAGCTGAAGTATGCCTCGCTAGCACTCTGGAATGATAGTGCTCCTGCATCAAGCCATAACCGACCCATAAGACGGACAACCAGCGGCATCTCCCCCTTTCCCTTTCTTTCCTACGCGCAATAATTCCCATCATCCTATGTATCCTGCTAAGGTCTCATCTAACCAGCACCATTAAATCAAACAATCCCAACCGCTTCTCACACTCACGACCAACCCACACGAACATCGAAATAACCCCCTGTCCTCCAAATTTTCAAGTACATCATCACTTGGTACTATAGCACAA
>JAABUS010003278.1_pt1 | contig 26764 bp, 21 predicted proteins | sample 5560161 | NCBI WGS metagenome assembly JAABUS01 (sample SAMN10711885, study PRJNA513376) | rock metagenome | isolation source: Antarctica rocks | place: Antarctica: Victoria Land, Trio Nunatak nord | collected 2016-01-04
GTTCTTGAGGAATTTGACGGAGCCGTCGGCCATGCTGACATTGGCACCTCCAGGGTGGAAGGCGCTGCTGCCGTACATGCCCGGACAATCCAGGTCGCCGTCCCAGGTACAGGACCGGCAGTTCGTGTACTGCGGGTTCGGCGCGAGCAGGGTGTTGCCCATGTTGTGACCGTACATGCCCTGGTCCCAGTCACCGCCAAGTCCGCTGTAATTCGTCTTCCAGGCGTCTCCGCCCCCCTGAGTCGATTGGGGCGCGGCCCCGGCGCACAGGGCGATCCATTGGGTGAACTTCGCGGCCCCAAGGGGCATGTTCATCTCGGCCTGCGTGCCGGGATAAGGGATGCGGCTGACAATGTCCTGCGGGACAGAAAGTTTATTCGCATCGCCGTCGCCGGTGCGCCATTCGCCGAAGGCGATGGTGTTGGACGTCCCGTCAGACACGTCACGAATGCCGATAGCCCCCCCCGAGGCGTTTTTCAACTCAGCGGCGCCGGCCACGCGGAAGATGCCTTTCGGCCCTCCTCCCGCGGAACCCTCGGCGAAGTGGAGGCTCGGGCCCGTCGAGGCGTAGTAATTATTGCCAGGATTGGGCCGCCCGGAATTCTCCAGGTTGCCGCGGGGTAAGGGCGACGACGGGCAGAGGAAGCTGGCGATTCGCGTGGTGATGCCCGTGTACTGCACGCTAGACCCCTGCTCGGAGTGCCTGTTGACGATCGAGAAGTTGAGCGAGTTATAAACCGGCTGCTGTTCCAGGTAGCCGAGCAGCATCGACTGGGCACTCCAGCAGCCCCAAGAGCCGCGGAGTTCGCGTGTCCCAGTCGTCCGGGACGGGTAAATCATCGGGAAGGTGTCGTAGGTGGAGTGGTAATTGTGCAGCGCCAGGCCTAACTGCTTGAGGTTGTTGACGCACTGGGCGCGTCGGGCCGCCTCGCGGGCCGCCTGGACGGCGGGTAAGAGCAGGCCGATCAAGACGGCGATGATGGCGATGACCACCAGAAGCTCGATCAGCGTGAAGCCGAGCATGTTCCGCGGCGACCGGGGACATTTGCGACGAAATCTCATGAGGTCACCTCTGGGTAATAGGAAAATGGGATACGAATCTCACTCCGGATTTCATCAACGAGACGAGGTCCGAGAACGGATCAAACGCACAGCTCGATGTTCTCGAGCCCCAAGGAGTTGCGTGCGGGCCCCGATCAGTTGCGTGCGGGCCCCGATCAGGGTTGGACGACCCCGCTCGGGTCATAATTCATGCCGGCAGACGAACCGTTGCCCGGCCGCAGGTGCTTGGGTTGATCTTCCGGAGCCTTGGGCTCGGGGATCTGGACGAGCGGCTCTTTCTTGAGCGCGACGTCGGTACCTTCACATGCCGTGCCGAGCGCCAGGGACGGCATGATCGCAAGCACGAGCATAGTCTTTCGCAAAATTGACTCCGACATGGACCCTCCTTTCAGAGTCAGGAAAGAAGACAACACCCCCGGCCAGGACAGGAGAACCCCGAGAGTTGCCACGATACACACCGGCGAACCAAGTTGCCACGGTTCGGTCGCTTCTGATTAAATGGCGAACAGCTCGAAAACGGACCGGTGTCTTGAAAGTTGTCCGCAATACTAATACCGTTACGGGACAATTACAATTCACCAGGCACTCCTTTTCGGTCGACTTGTGTTCGATCCTAACAACTTCTATAAGATTAGGACCACTGATGATTTCGGACATTTCCTTGCCGAGGGTGACTTCCCACACCTGAGCGAGGTGCCGACCTAGGAACTCCTGAGGCCCCCCTATCGAGCGATTCTAAAGACCGAGCTCTTGAGACATTGTGGAGACGAACGAATTTAGTCATGTTTATCAATGGATTGCAATCCCGGCATGAAAGAGGAGGTCCCCATGCAACCGCCTGACGTTGCCCCGGAACCCGACCTTCCCCCCGGCGAACGGTCCCCAAGCGTCGAACCCGAGATTGTCCCGGCAGCCTCGCGGCCCGAGCCCGGATCCTCCCACCCCCGGCTGCTCTGGGTATGGGCGTTGGGCGCGGCCCTGATGGGCGGGCTGATGTCGTGGTACATCGGGGAGAGGACGATGGATTACTTCAAGCCATCTGAGGCGGCGCTTAGTAACCGGTTCGACCCCGGTCCATTGGGGCGCGAGTTGGCGGTGCTGGTCCCGAGGAACGTGGCGATCACTTACGGCACGCTGGGTGCCTTGCTCGGATTCACGATGGGCTTGGCCGGTGGACTCGCACGTCGCTCGGTCGGGACCGGCCTCGCGGCGGCCCTGGGAGGTGCGCTCTTGGGGACGCTTGCCGGGGCCGCACTCTCGTTCGCGCTGGTGCCGCTCTTCATGGCGTCCTTCGACCCGACCCAACCGACCCTGATCAAGATGATCTTGACTCGGGGCGGGATATGGGCGGCGATCGGGGCCGCCGCCGGCCTGGCCTTCGGCCTGGGTTCGGGTCACCGTCGGCATCTCGCCCGCGTGCTGCTGGGTGGGTTCCTGGGGGGCATCGCCGGGACGATCCTCTTTGAAGTTTCCAACGCCCTGATCGACCCGCTCGGCCTGAATGACCAGACCATCCCGACCACCCTCTTCGCACGCTTGCTGGCCTCCCTGAGTGTTGCGGTCGGTGTGGCACTGGGAATCGCCTTGACCGCCCGAGAACCTGGGATGAACGGGGCTCGTGGCCATCAGGCCCGATGATAGAAGAGGCGAGGGATCGAGTCTCGCTCGGTGGGTGGCGGGCGGATGCGGTCGATTCCGGGGAGTTCGCATGGCGCGTTTGCCCCGTCGAGGATGAAATTCGGCACCGCAAAGCACCCGGCGAGATCGAATCATGAGCGAGCGCCCACCGACACCGCCCCGAGGCGGACTGCGCCTGACCCTCCTGACCCCCGTCCTGCTCGTCTCGGCCGTGACCCTGGCCTGGGCCACGCGGGGGTGCCGTTCGGAGCCAGATACCCCTTCCCCCGGGACCGATCCGTCGCTGGCAGAGAGCCCGCGCGGCGCGAGTCACGAGGAAGTGGAACGGACCTGTGGCGCGTGCCACGCGTACCCGCCGGCGGATATCTTCCCCAAGGAAGTCTGGCCGCGCGAGGTCGAGCGGGCTTCCAATTCCTCGCCGAGGCTCGAATTCCCGCGAAGGCCCCACCCCCCGCCAGTGTGGACGCCTATTATTATCACCGCGCGGCCGAAGCGCTCCCGGTGCTCGAACGGACGGAGTCACCCTGTCCATTGCCCGTGCGGTTCCGGCGCATCGGCTATGGAGCGGCGCAATCGGCCCTGGCGCCCGCCATCGCCGACGTCAGGTTCGTTCACCTGTCGGACGAACGGAAGCTCGAAGTTGTGGCGTGCGACATGTGGAACGGGAAGGTCTTGCTGATGAAGCCGTACGAGCCCTCGGCCGAACTCCAGGTCGTGTCGGAGGCCATCGCCAACCCCGCGCACGCCGAGGTCGGCGACCTGAATGGCGACGGGGTCCGGGATCTGACCCCGAGCTTCGCCATCGTCCCCCGCGGGATGATGGCGGAGTCAAACATCCCCGGCGATCTCCACGAGGCCCTTTCGGACCTCCCCGAGTTCCGGCCTGGAAACCTGCGTCACGACCTGGCCGTCCTTCATGAAGACCAGAGTCGGCCAGAGCTTGACCCGGAACGACCGTCCCAGACGCTTTCCCGGCCCGTCCTCGACCTTGATGTGCTGGACTCCGGGATAGCCTTCGAGGAGTCGGGACAGCTTCGGCGCCAGGGCCAGGCAATGCCCGCACCAGCTTGCCCCGAACTCCAGGAGCACGGGCCCCTCCATCCGGTCGATCTCGTCGCGGGTCGGCTCACTCGCGAGTTCTTCGTCATCGGTCATCCGCCACCTCCTCGGCCCGTGCCTCCGATCCGAGCCGCCTGGGGTGCAAGATTCATGCCCACGAGCCATCGGAGGATCTCACGGGCCCGTCCCGGACAATCACGAGATCGCCCGGGCGATGCCGAAGGCCGCGGCGGCGGCCAGGCCGCCGATGAAGGCCGTCTGGAGGGCGCTGCGGACGGGCGGGGCTCCGGTGAAGCGTCCCTTGATGTATCCGAAGACCAGGAGGGCGAAGAGGGTGATCATGACCGAGGTCAGGAGCGCCGACCCCGGGCTCGCGAGGAGGACGTAGGGGGCCAGCGGGATGAAGCCCCCGACGATGTAGGCCCCGGCGATCGTCAGGGCGCTCGCCGGGGCACGGCGGGGATCCGGCTCCTCCAGGCCCAGCTCGAACCGCATCATGAAGTCCACCCAGGCTTCGGGGCGGCTCCGCAAAGCCTGCACGATGGGGGCGACCTCCTCCTCGGTCAGGCCGAAATCCCGGAAGACCATGGCCACTTCCGCCATCTCCACTTCGGGCACCTCCTCGACCTCTCGCCGCTCGCGGATCCGCTCGCTGGCGTAATGCTCGGCGTCGCTGCGGGCGGCGAGATAGCCGCCCAGGCCCATGGCAATCGAACCGGCCGCCACCTCGGCGAGCCCCGCCGTGACGATGATCCCGCTCGAGGCCACCGTGCCGGAGAGGCCCGCCGCCAGGGCGAACGGCACGGTCAGGCCGTCCGACATGCCGATCACGACATCCCGGACCACCTCCCCGGCCGTGAAGTGTCTCTCGACGTGCGGAGTCTGCGGCATGATCCTTCCTCGTGTGGCGGCACCCGATCGACCCGTCATCGGCACCGAGGTCACCGCGATCGACGCCCCGGACATCGGACACCACTCGCTCAATGGCGCCCTCGGGGCCTCCCGAGGGAGGGAAGTGTACGCCAGGCCGGCCACCATCGACATCCCCCCATGAGCCGAATTTCTTTGCGTTCCTGGGGGCGGGGCAATATCGTAATGTGACGACACGGCGAGTCGGATACAGCCGCCCTCCTGAGCGCGACGAAGTCAGCATGACCGCCATCCTGGGTGTCTCGGCCTTCTACCACGACGCCGCCGCGGCCCTGGTCGTCGATGGCGAGATCGTCGCCGCGGCCCAGGAGGAGCGGTTCACTCGCAGGAAGCACGACCCGGACTTCCCCGCGAGGGCGATCGCGTACTGCCTGGCCGAGGCGGGGTTGACGCGAGACCGACTCGACTACGTCGCGTTCTACGACAAGCCGCTCGCGAAGTTCGAGAGGCTGCTGGAAACTTACCTTGCCTTCGTCCCGGCCGGGTTCCCGAGCTTCCGCAGGGCGATCCCGGTCTGGCTGAAGGACAAGCTGCACCTGCGCCGGGCCATCCGGGAGGGGCTCGGCGGCGCGACGCGGGCGAAGCTGGTCTTCACCGAGCATCACGAGAGCCACGCCGCGAGCGCCTTCTTCCCCAGCCCATTCGAAGAGGCGGCCATCCTGACGCTCGACGGCGTCGGCGAGTGGAGCACGACCGCCATCGGGGTCGGCGAGGGGAACCGGATCGACCTGACGCATCACATCCCATTCCCCCACTCGCTCGGGCTGCTCTACTCGGCATTCACGTCCTATTGCGGCTTCAAGGTCAATAGCGGCGAGTACAAGCTGATGGGCCTGGCCCCCTTCGGCCGGCCGGTCTACCGCGAGGCGATCACCCGCCACCTGATCGACCTCAAGCCCGACGGCAGTTTCTGGCTGAACATGGATTATTTCCGATACTGCCAGGGGCTGACGATGACGGGACGCCGGTTCCACCGCCTCTTCGGCGGCCCACCGCGTGCGCCGGAATCGGACCTGGAGGGGCGGCACATGGACCTGGCGGCGAGCATCCAGGCCGTGACCGAGGAGGTGATCCTGCGGATCGGGCGCGACCTGCACGCCCGGACGGGGATGAAGCACCTGGCCCTGGCCGGCGGGGTGGCGCTGAACTGCGTGGCCAACGGGCGGCTGCTCCGCGAAGGGCCGTTCGAGTCGATCTGGATCCAGCCGGCCGCCGGCGATGCCGGGGGGGCGCTCGGGGCGGCCCTCTTCGTCTGGCACCAGCTCCTGGGCCGATCCCGGACGGCCCTCCCCGGCGATTCGCAGCGTGGGAGCTTCCTCGGCCCCGGGTTCGACGAGGAGGCAATCGACCACTTCCTCGCCCGGGTCGGCGCCCGCGGCCGGAGGTTCGACGACCCGGCCGAGCGGGACGAGCACATCGCCGGCCTCCTGGCCGACGAGAAGGTGGTGGGCCTCTTCCAGGGGCGGATGGAATTCGGCCCCAGGGCGCTGGGAGGCCGGAGCATCCTGGGCGATCCCCGCTCGCCCCGGATGCAGGCGACGATGAATCTCAAGATCAAGTTTCGCGAGGGGTTCCGGCCCTTCGCCCCGTGCGTCCTGCGCGAGCACGCGTGCGAGTGGTTCGGCCTCCGCCCCGAGGACGAGAGCCCGTACATGCTGCTCGTCGCCCCCGTGCTCGAGGAACACCTCACACGGCTCGACCCCGAGGCCCGGCGGACCATGGAGCACGATCCGGACCTCCGGCGCCGCGTCAACGTCGTGCGCTCGACGATCCCGGCCGTCACGCACGTCGACGCCAGCGCCCGCGTCCAGACGGTGGACCGGGGGCGGAACCCTCGACTCCACGGCTTGCTGTCGGCATTCCACCGGCGGACGGGCTGCCCGGTGCTGGTCAACACCAGCTTCAACGTCCGCGGCGAGCCGATCGTCTGCACCCCGGACGACGCCTACCGATGCTTCCTCGCCACCGACATGGATGCCCTGGTGCTCGGGGACACGGTATTGGAGAAGGACGATCTGCACACGGGTCTCGTCGACTCGGACGCCCGCGAGGAGCATCTGGCCCGGTTCCCGTTGGACTGATTCGTGCCGCGAAGCGAGGTCCGCGCGATGCGATGGTCGGACATTCCCTTCTCTCCCCCGGATCGGATGCTCCGCCAGTTCGCGGGCCTCTGGCTCCTGACGTTCGGTGGGCTCGCCGCCTGGCAGGGGCTGGCTCGAGGACGGCCCGGTCTGGCGGCCTTGCTGGGGGTTACTGCGACGGTCGTGGGCGGGCCTGGGCTGATCCGGCCCCGAGCCATCCGCCTGATTTTTGTCGGGTGGATGGTCCTGTCCTTCCCGATCGGCTGGGCGGTGTCGAACCTCCTGATGAGTGCGCTTTACTTCGGTATGTTCCTGCCGCTGGGCCTGGTCTTCCGCCTGATCGGCCGCGACGCCCTGGGGCTGCGGCCTCGGCCCGACGCCACTACCTACTGGCGGCCGCATCGTTCACCGGCCGATGTGCGCCGCTACTTCCGCCAGTACTGAACTCCCGGCCCCCGAGCGAGGACACCATGAATCCGCCGATCTCCAACGAGTTCGAGGATGCCGCCGCCGAGTCATCCGGCGGGTCGCTCGTGGCCGAGCTCTGGGGCTTCCTCAGGCACAACAAGAAATGGTGGATGCTGCCGATCTTCGTCGTGCTCCTCCTGTTCGGCGTCCTGATCGTGCTTTCCGGCACCGCAGCGGCACCGTTCATCTATACCCTGTTCTGAACAGGGCGGCGTGGTATTCCGGCCCGCGTGGTCATGTCGGCGGGCGAGGGGGGGACGATGTCAGAGACAGGGACGATCTGGGACGGCAGGAAGTTCTGGCGGCTGGCCGGCCTGGCGGCCGGGATCACCGCCTCGGGCTTCCTCGCGTGGTTCGCCCTCGAGCAACTCCCGATGGTGGTTTTCTGGCGGGCGGGGTTGGTCTTCGCGATCGCCCTCGAGGTCGTCTACGGTATGGCGCTCCTCGTCTGTCTCGTCGGCGTGCCGGTGCAGACGGTCCTCCTCGCCCGCGCACGCAAGCGGCAGAGACGTCGGCCGGCGATCGCCCGAGGGCTCCTGCTGTGCGTCTCGGTCCTGCTCTCGCTGGCGATGGCCGAGGCGACCGCCGCAATCGTGCGCGCCTACTCCCGACGCTCGACGGCGGTGCCGGTCGGGGGCCTCGGTCGGGACCCTCGGGCGGCCGAGCCGACCCGGCTCCCCGACCCGCCGGATCGGGTCCAGTTCCCCGAGGTCTTCCCCGACCCGCCGCGCGGCGATGGCGATGAGGTGGATCTGGTCGTCGTCGGCGAGTCGAGCGCCGCGGGCGTCCCCTACAATTTCTGGTTCTCGATGGGGAGCCTGCTCGCCTGGCAGATCGAGGAGGCGATCCCCGGTCGGAGAATCCAACTGAACGTGGTGGCCCAGACGGGCGACACCCTGCAGGGGCAGCACGAGAAACTGGCCGGGCTGACCCGACGCCCCGACGTGCTGGTCATCTACTGCGGCCACAACGAATTCTCGGCGCGGTTCCCGTGGTCGCGCGAGCTGGACCACTACCACGACGCCGGGGCCCGCTCTCCCTGGGAGCGTTTCGTCGCGCGGGTGGAGCGGACTTCCCCCCTCTGCGGCCTGATCCGCGAGGCGATCGACAAATGCCGGGTCGCGATCCCGCCCCCCCCCGGGGGCAACCGCGCGCTGGTCGACGTCCCCGCCTATACCCCCGAGGAGTATGAGTCACTGCTCGCCGATTTCCGACGACGTCTGGACGCGATCGTCTCCTACGCCGGGCGAATCGGGGCGCTGCCGATCTTGATCGCCCCGCCGGGCAACGACTCGGACTTCGAGCCCAATCGCTCGTTCCTGCCGCCCGAGACCCGCGCCGCCGAGCGGGCCGCCTTCGCGAGCGAATTCCGGGCGGTGCGCAGGAGCGAAGGCTCCGACCCCGAAGGGGCCTTGCGGGGCTACCGGAAATTGCTGGTCCGACAGCCGGGTTTCGCCGAGACCCACTATCGCCTCGCCCGCCTGATGGAGCGCTCGGGCGACTGGGACGAAGCCTACCGGCATGACGTGGCGGCCCGGGACCTCGACGGCCTGCCGATGCGATGCCCGACCGCGTTCCAGGATGTCTACCGCGACGTGGCATCCCGACACCAATGCATCCTGATCGACGGCCAGGCCGAATTCCACTCGATCGGCCGCCGAGGGCTGCTCGACGACTCCCTCTTCCACGACGGGATGCACCCTTCGCTCCGAGGGATCATCGCCTTATCGCAGGCCATCCTCCGCGAATTGCATGCACGTCGGGCCCTCGGCTGGCCCGAGGGGTCGGCCCCACCGACCATCGATCCGGGCCTTGTCGCGAGGCACTACAAGCTGGGGTCGTATGCCTGGAGCAAGCTCTGTCACTGGGGGATCATGTTCTACGACAAGACGGGCGCGTCTCGCTACGACTCGAGCGAACGTTACGCCAAGCAGGACGCGTTCGGGAAGGCGGCCGACCGGATCGACGCGGGTGCGGCGGCCGAATCCGTGGGCCTACCGGGGATCGGGATTCCCGAGCCCGTCCCGGCCTTGCCCGTCTCAAGGTCCCCGTAAGACGGTCATCGCCCGACCCATCGTCGCCTGTGCAGCCCGACCGCTTCGGAAGCCCGAGCGGGGATGTCATACGTGCGGGCGAGGGGTCGCCCGCATCCGTGGAGTCGGCGGCCCCCCGCTATCGATCCTGCTTCGCCTTCTTGTGGCTCTCGTATTCCTGGAGCCAGGCCGAGGCTCTCTGCACGTCCTTGGGGCGAATCCGGACTTTGGGGCCGTAGCCCCACATCTGCGGCCGGAATCCCCCCATCACCATGTTGATGTCCTGGCGGTCGGCGATGGCGGGAATCCCCTGTTCCGTCAGCCGGTCGGCGACGAACTTTGCCTCGATCGTGCTTGCCGCCATGTAGCACTCGACGAGTTCGGGCAAGGTCGTCCCGGCGAAATCGTCCAGCGGGTCGTCCATGTCGGGGTCGGGGCCGGCCACCGGGTCCTCGATCGGCTCGGCGTCGTCGGCGGTGAGGAAGCTGGGGTCTTCGACGCCTCCCGGCGTCGTCCCGCACGACCAGCAGACCTCGAAGGAGTCATCGACCTTCGATCGGCACTTCGGGCACTTCCACATCGTCGCGGCCCTCGCGGAAGTTGACGTCGGGTCCTGAGCCGTCCCGAGCCTATCGTCGCAACGGGCGGGCCGCGCGTACAGACGTCCGTCCCGTCGTCGGCGCCGTCCCGGGCCCCGACCGGACGTTCCGGCGGAGGGAGGCCCTCCGGCCTGGACCGACCGGGTGTGGTCGCCGGAGACGAGCGGGGAGGGCGTGGGCGCCGCGAGGACGACGAGGAAGAGCGGGGCGCCGCTCACCGAGGATCGCACCTCATCACATCGGACCCTCGACCACCCCTCAACGCCTCTGACCCGGGGGGATATCGGACCCGGTCGGTTCGGCCTCGACGACCCCTTTGAGCCAGTCGGCGACCCGCCTCAGCGCGTCATGCCCGAACGGAGCGACGACCATCGTCTCCCTCGTCGGATCGAAGAGGATGTTGAGCACCCGGTCCAGCACCGGCAGCCGTGGGCACCGCCAATGGCCCTCGACATCGAGGATCGCCTCGGCCCGCTCGCCCCGGTGGGTCGCGAAGATCACCTTGCCGATGATCCCCCCCGGACGAGTCCGTGCGCCCGGCCCGAGCGCGGGCGTCCATGGAGCCGGATCTTCGGGTTCGTTGCCCGGGTAAGTGTTCAGGAAAACGGGTCGGCGGGACGACGAAAGCATGGCAGCTCCCTCGAAATGCGGGCCGATGCCGGACGCCACGCCGGAACGATATCATAGTGTACTTTGGTACACAAGAAGAATCCCGAAGATCGGAATCTCCGGGGTGCTTCGTGCGCTGCGAGGGAGAGAGCGGGGTGTTCCCTCGGGTTGCAGGGAAGTGTACCCCTTCGCCGAGACCTCCCGGTGAGACTCGACGATGCACGTCGTATGGACGAAGGCCATCGAGCCGGGGCCGCGGGGCCATGGTGTTCGGTCAGGTGCCCGAGGAGGTCGTCCCTCGACACCTACATGGAGGCGGCGTGGAACTCCTCGGAATCGGTAGCTCTCGAGCGACGGCGTACCTGAAGAAGCCGACGCGGACTTCACTTCACGCGGCCCGGATCTGCGGCTTTGGCGAGCGGGGGCGCCAGCCCCCTGTTGCTGCGGGGCCAACTAGGGGGCTGACGCCCCCCGCTCGCCGAGGAAACCGCAATTCCCACCCGTGCCCAGTCTAACTCCGCCCCCCCCTACCTCAAATCTGCGAAGCAGGAGGATGGGCTTGCGAAACGTGATGTCCTTGCGGGAAAAGCCCTCGGCGCCATCTCGCGGAACGACCGGAGTGCGTCGACTTTTTTCGACACTCCTCCATCATCTCCGGGAGTGGCCCGGGACCGGCGATATCTTACGTCCCTGCATCGGGCCCCCGACTCGTCGGGCTGCTTGGCTCCTGCCGACGCGTCTCGCGATGGGTTGCGGATTCACGCGCACGGGGCGACTTCAACGCCCCGATGCGCGGACGGGAGACCGGCGCCGTCGACGCCCCTGCGGGCCTGGTTGATCTCCTCGCTTCGATGCCCCTTTACCGAGCGGAGCCCTTGCCCTTCTTGGGCAGGACGGCCTCGACCGCGCCCGTGACGGCTCCGATCGCGGCCGGTGCCGCCATCTCGCCGAGCAGCTCTGTGGAAGTCTTGGCTTTCGCCGATTTCTTGGCCGCCCCTTTGCTCGAACCCTTCGACCCACCCGACGACTTCCCCTTCCTGGCGTCCGTGGCCGCCAGTTGGGACGCGGCCGGTTCGGTGGGGGCGGAGGCGACATCGACGTTCGCCGCGACGGCGGCGACCGCTCCGACGGCCGCGCCGGCGAGCATCTCGCCGACGACCTCCAGGGTCTTCGAGGTCGTCGAGGCCCCTCCACCGCTCCGCTTCTTTGCCGTCTTTGCGGCCCCCGAGCTCGAGCCGCCCCCCCCTTTGGCCGAAGCCTTCGAGCCGGCGCGAGCCCCGTTATTCGCCTTCGATTTCGCGGCGGCCTTCACTTTCGGCTTCGGCACGGATTGGGACTTACCGGCCGAGGAGGATGATGTTGAAGCGCCGGCCTTCTTCGTTGTCGGACGGTCGCCCGAGCGGGCCGTGGATTTGTCCGGTTCGCCTTTCTTCTTCGCGTTCTCTGCCATGGAATCCCCTTCTTCCTCGTGAGAATCCGCCACGGGTCCGGCCAATCGGCTCCGCAGCGTGTCCAGTTTCCGGTTCAGGCCAGCACGGGTCTGCACCATCTGAGCCCGGATCGTCTCCGGCGTCGTCACTCCTCCGTCAGACTCCGATCGTGGCGCGGGGTCGGTTCGGAGCTCGTCATCTGGGTCGCCTGATCTCCAATCCACGCGAGGTTCTCCTTCAACGCGGCGAGCGACTGGGGCGGCATGGCCAGATGGACGTCGCCCGCCTTCCGCATCCCGCCGACCAACAGCCCCGCGCCGAATGCCCCGACCGCGCCTCCGACCAGGCCATAACAGCCCCACAACGGCAGTCGTGTCGCCCTCTGCAGGCCGTGCACCAGCATCAGCGTGGTCAGGATTCCTCCGGTCGCCACCAGGACCGTGCCCGCCCCCAAAGCCGCCGCCGCCCCCTTGGCCTGATCGAGTTCCTGCCGCCACTCGCTCCGGATCAGCTGGAATTGTTGATCGATCAGCGTCTCGGCGTCGTGCGCGATCTCTCGGACCAACTCGCCCACCGTCGGTTCTTCGTCCCCTTTGTCCCCCTCCACCGTCGGCCCCCCCATGGCTGCGGCGAGCGGCGATACTCAGTTATCGTCCGTCCGAGGTCGCCTTGCCGACAGTTTAAGCTCAGGAATCTGGTTTCGTCTTATGAGCAACTTTCATGCCGCAACTCTGATCCGTCGATCGGAATGGGAGGGGACGGGGGCGTGGGCGTCACCCCTCCGAATACTCGAGATTGGTCCTCGATCGAGACCGGCCGTCCCGTCGGTGCACCCGTCGCGGTCTCGAGGGCGAACTCCCCTTGATGGGCTCAGACGTGCGGGAGCGTCCATGGGTCGCGATACGGCCGCCCGAGCATCGCCGCCGCCTCGTCGTCCCCGACGATCCGCTCCGTCCGCGGGTCCCACCGCAACGTCTCCCGGCCCAGGCGCATGGCGATGTTGCCGAGGTGGCATATGGTGATCGACCGATGGGCGACCTCCACGGGCGCGGCGGTCGGCCCGCGCGAGAGGACGCAATCGATGAAGTTGCGGAAATGATCGTCGCTCTTGTAGAGGTGGATCTCCCCGGGGCCGATCTCGGTGCCGACGAGCGATCCCGGCCTGGTCTCGATCTTCCCGCGGTCGACGTAGACGCTCCCCTCGGTCCCTTCGAACGTGACCCCCATGCGTTCCTTGTTCGAGATGATCATCGACACGCCGTTCTCGTAGACCGCTTCGAAGGCGTACTCGGTGGCGGTGTTCCAGAGTCGATCCGGGGGGAAGGTCCCCTTCACGTTGCGGAACTCGACGGGCCCGGTGAGCTCGGTGCCCATCCCCCACTGGGCGCAGTCGGGATGATGGCCGCCCCAGTCCGTCACCTGGCCGCCGGAGTAGTCGTAGATCCATCGGAAATTGACGTGGCACCGCGCGGGGGCATACGGGGCGTCGGGGGCCGGGCCGAGCCAACGGTTGTAGTCGAAGCCCTCGGGGACCGCCTCCGGCTCCTTGCGTCCCCCCGTCTTGCCGTAGTCCTCGCGTCCGGCGGGAAGCCCGACGCGGACGGTCCGCAGGTCGCCGATCCGCCCGTTGCGGACCAGCTCGCAGGCGAGCCGGAATTTGGGGTCGGAACGCTGCTGGCTCCCGGTCTGGAAGACGACCCGATGCTTGTTCACCGCAAAGCTCATCGCGCGGCCTTCGGTCACGGTCAGCGAGAGCGGCTTCTGGCAGTAGATGTCCTTCCCCGCCTTGCAGGCCTCGATGACGGGGATCGCGTGCCAGTGGTCCGGCGTGCAGACCTCGACCGCGTCGATGTCGTCTCGCCCGAGTATCTCCCGATAGTCGACGTAGGCCGCGCAACCGCGAGAGGTCCCGGAAGGTCGATCCTTCCCGTAATGCTCCTCGACCATCCTGCGCGCCGGCTCCCGGCCGCCGACCTTGCCATCCCAGTATCCTGGCCCTTCGCGATTGACGTCGCAGACGGCGACGATCTGGACGCGGTCGTCGCGGAGGAACGACTTGATGTCGTTGGAGCCCTGGTTGCCCGCCCCGATCACGCCCAGGGTGATCCGATTGCTGGGGGCGGCCCTGCGGCCGAATCCGAGCGCCGAGGCGGGGACGATCGTCGGGAACGAGAACCCGACCGCCGCGGCGGGGAGGGCCTTCCGCAGGAAGTCGCGGCGTGAAACCTCGCGGGACGTGCTTCGGGGTCGGCTCATCGGCGTAGCTCGCTCGTCGGGAGTGATCGGGCTTGCGGGGGTCGACGACGGACTTCCGGAGGCGAATCCCTCCGAGGACCGGACCTATCGTCCGCGCGCCGGGTCTCGACCATACCTCCTGCGATGCTCACTTCCAAGGATGAAGTCCATGCCATTTCGCCGGGACCGCACGTCGATCCGATGACACCGCCTTGATTCTTCCCACCTTCCCCGGCCGTGCAGCCCCCCATCATGGGGCGATGTCCACCCGCGCCGATGTCGTGAATCCGTCTTGTCTGGCCTCGGCACGGCCGCTACCATGGGTCGACCCGCGGAGAGAGCGGGGCGCCGTAGCCAAGTGGTAAGGCAGAGGTTTGCAAAACCTCCATCCCCGGTTCGAATCCGGGCGGCGCCTATCTCCGCCAGAGAATGACGAGGCGCATCTCCCTCGCGTCTTTGTCCTTCGGCCTTGCGGCCGTCCGTGGCCGACCCGGCGTCAACGGGGACGCCGTACAGGACACGACATCCCCCGTCCGCCCCTCGGGCTCGCGCCTCCCTTGGTTGAGGGGGCGTCAGAACGCATACCGGATGCGACAGTAGGGGAGCCGCGCGTGCAGGAGTTCGGTGAACTTGGCGACGAGATGTCCCTTCAACCCCCTTCGGTAGCGGACGTTTCGCCCGCCGGTCTCCAACACCTTCGCTTCCTGGAGGTGGGGCACCCACAGCAACGCTTCGCCCCTCGGGTGCCACGCCAGGTTGACCTCATGCAGGCGGTCGTTGTGCGTGAGGAAGATGACCTCCGCCGCGAGCTGCCGCTTGGCGGCCGGAGAGAGCACCTCGTCGACTTCCCGGAAGAGCTCGGCGTAGTCCTCGAGCCATCCCTGGTAGTAGATGACCGGGCTGAAGTTGAGGTGCACCTCGAAGCCCGCCGCGACGAAGTCGTCGATGGCGGCGATCCGCTCGGCCATCGGCGAGGTCCGGACGTCGACGACCTTCGCGATGCCCTGCGGCATCAGGCTGAACCGGATGCGGGTCGCTCCCCGCGGGTCGTACCCGAGGAGGTCGCGGTTGACGTGCTTCGTCGCGAACGACGCCTTGGCGTCCGGGAGCCCGCGGAAGAGGGTGACGAGGTCCTTGAGGTTGTCCCCGATCAGCGCGTCGACCGAGCAGTCGCCGTTCTCGCCGATGTCGTAGACCCAATCGCTCGGGTCGACCTGGTTCGGCGCCGGCTTGGGACCGAGCCCCGCCGCGTGCTCGGCGATGGCGTCGGAGATGTCCTCGATGTTGACGAACGTGCTGATCGGGTTGGCGAACCCCTTACGCCTGGGGACGTAGCAATACGAGCAGGCCATGGCGCAGCCGTTGGAATAGGACGGCGCGATGTAGTCGGCCGAGCGGCCGTTGGGCCGCACGTCGAAGCCCTTGCGGACCCCCAGCACGAGCACGGCCTTCTTGATCCGCAGCCAGTCCTCGGCCGAGCCTTCGTTGCCGTGCAGGCCGGGGATGTTCCAGTGCGATCGGACTTCGACCCGACGGGCTTCGGGGAAGCGCGCCAGGATCTCGCGGCCCCTCGGAAAGGCCAGCACGGCGGGCTTGTGGTAGATTGTCTCGACGTCCAGCAGGCGCGAGCGGGAGATCCGGGCGTCGAGCATGATCGGGCCTCCGGCGGATGCACCCTGCCGACCCGCGGATGCGGGCCGGACCTGTTCGGCGGGGATGCGGTCACCTGTCGTTGTAGGCACGCGTCAAGCGATGGGAGTTCGACGACGCCTTCCCATTCTCCGACGGTCCAGGGCCTCGTCTCGGCGGGTCTCGGGTTGCTGACGTAGGTAAATCCCGGGGGAGTGGCCATCTTCATACCCCGACCGAATCTCTTCCGGTCGCCGGGGCAACCCGAGGGGGGCACCACTGGCCTCGGCGAGGAGCACCGGGTGCCGCGTGACTCGACACCGGGAAGGCGAGTGGGGGGCGAGTCTCAGGACAAATCCTGGTCGGGATCGTCGAGGACCTCGATGGCGAAGTAGCTGTGGCGGTTGCCCTCGAACTTGATGATGATGAGATACTCCACGCCGTGCGGCACCTGCCCATTCGGTCGGATGACGACATCCGCGTCGATGACGGTGTCGCCGAGGTTCTCGGAGTTCTTGATGCACTCGTTGACCTCTTCCTCCAGCCGAGACGGGTCGGTGTGGTACTCCCTGGCAAAGACGCGGACTCGCATTCCGGTTGACTCACCTTCCGTGGATGGAAGAAATTCGATCCGAACAGGGCATCGAGATCACCAATCCGCGCCGACAATCACGCGTGCGACGAACCTGTGCAATTCGTGGGCCGGCGAGGCGCTCGTCCGCCGGGTCTCCGGCTCGAAGTCGGCGTCGATCGGCACGCGGGATCTTGATTCGGAGTCGCGGGGCGGCTCTCATGTTCAGGACACTTCGCGGCGGTACGGACTCGATGAGAGGGGGAGGGCCGCGATTCGTCTGTGGCTGGCAATTCACGGAGCTGTCGCCGATTTATTATGGAAGACGCCATCGCATCGCTCCTGTCCCGGATCGACGACAAGACGGCCTCGGTCGGCATCATCGGACTCGGCTACGTAGGGCTGCCGCTGGCGCGGACCTTCGTCGACGGCGGCTTCTCCGTCCTCGGCTTCGACGTCGACCCCGCCAAGGTCGACCGGCTCCGCCGCGGCGAGAGCTACATCGGCCACATCACCGCCGAGGTCATCCGCCGGATGGTCGGCCGCTTCGAGGCCACCGACCGCTTCGAACGACTCGACGAGCCCGATGCGGTCATCATCTGCGTCCCCACGCCCCTGACGGAGACGCGCGAGCCCGACCTCAGCTACATCGTCAACTCGGCGAAGGCGATCGCCGCGCGGCTCCGGCCGGGCCAGCTCGTCGTCCTGGAGAGCACGACCTATCCCGGCACCACGCGCGACGTGGTCCTCCCCTTGCTCGAGGCAGCAGGCCTGCGCGCGGGCGTCGACTTCTTCCTGGCCTTCAGCCCCGAGCGCGAGGACCCGGGCAATCCGGACTTCTCGGCGCACACCATCCCCAAGGTCGTCGGCGGCCTCGAACCGCGTAGCCTCGAGCTGGCGGCCGCCCTCTACGGCAAGGTCATGGTCGAGGTCGTCGCGGTCTCTACCACCGAGGTGGCCGAGGCGTGCAAGATCCTCGAGAACACCTACCGGGCGGTCAACATCGCGCTGGTCAACGAGCTGAAGGTGCTCTACGACCGCATGGGCATCGACGTCTGGGAGGTGATCGCGGCGGCCAAGACGAAACCGTTCGGCTTCCAGGCCTTCTACCCGGGGCCGGGGCTCGGGGGCCACTGCATCCCGATCGACCCGTTCTACCTGAGCTGGGTCGCCCGCAAGCACGGCGTGACGACCCGGTTCATCGAGCTGGCCGGCGAGATCAACACCGCGATGCCCGCCTATGTCGTGTCGAAGGTGGCCGACGCGCTCAACGAGCGGGGCAAGCCCGTGAAGGGGAGCAAGGTGGCGATCCTGGGCATGGCCTACAAGAAGGACGTGGACGACCCCCGCGAGTCGCCCGGCTTCGAGCTCATGGACCTGCTCCTGCACAAGGGGGCCGAGCTCAGCTACAACGACCCCCACATCCCCGAGCTCCCCGCGATGCGGCACTACCCGCACCTCCGCATGACGAGCCGCCCGCTAACGCCGGAGTATCTCCGGTCTCTGGACTGCGTGCTGATCGCCACCGACCACTCGGCCTACGACTGGCCCTGGATCGTCGAGCATGCGCACCTGGTCGTCGACACGCGCAATGCCACCCGAGGCATGGCCGCGCACCGGGATCGGATCGTGCGGGCTTGACGCGCCGCGATTGGACATAGGGACGGTCCTCGCGCCTGAACGAGTTCACGATGCACGACGTCGATTTGATCCTAACGCTGACCGGGGGGCTGGCCGCGGCACTCATCTGCGGTTACGCGACGTTCCGCGTGGGGCTCTCCCCCATCGTCGGCTATCTGCTCGCCGGCTTCCTCGTCGGGCCGAGGACGCCCGGGTTCATCGCCAACAAACAGCTCGCCGACCAGTTCGCCGAGGTCGGCGTCATCCTCCTCATGTTCGGCGTCGGCCTCCAGTTCCACCTGGAGGAACTGCTGGCCATCAGGCGAGTGGCCTTGCCGGGCGCCCTCGGCCGAGGCCTCGTCGTGTCGCTGCTCGGCCTCCTGGCCGGGGTCGCCTACGGGTGGGGACCGTCGGCCGGCCTGGTCTTCGGCCTGGCCATCTCCGTGGCGAGCACCGTCGTCCTCCTGCGGGTCCTCGCCGACAACGGCGACCTGCACACCCCGGCGGGGCATATTGCCGTCGGCTGGCTGGTCGTCGAAGACCTCTTCACCGTCCTCGTGCTGGTGCTGCTCCCCGCCGTCTTCGCCCCCGGCGCGGGGGCCGGAGGAGTCGCGGTGGCCGTCGGGCTCGCGGTGCTCAGGCTCGCCGCGATGGTCGCCCTGACCCTCCTCGTCGGGGAGCGGCTCATCCCCCGGCTGCTCGACCTCGTGGCCGCGACCCGCTCGCGCGAGCTATTCACGCTGACCGTGCTCGTCCTGGCCCTCGGCATCGCGGTGGGCTCCGCCAGGCTCTTCGGCGTCTCGATGGCCCTCGGGGCCTTCCTGGCCGAGATGGTCGTCGGGCGTTCGGAATTCAGCCTGAGGGCGGCGACGGAGGCCCTGCCGATGCGCGATGCGTTCGCCGTCCTCTTCTTCGTCTCCGTCGGCATTGAGGTCGACTTCGCCGATCCCCGTCCACTGGGCGCGCCGCCCACAATCCCGCTCACCTCGCTCCCCCGACCCGGGGCGATGCCCCTCGTGCCCGCCGACAACTCCCCCCTCTTTCGGGTAGGATGGGGACCGTAATCCGCGACCCGATCCGCCGCGTCGAGGGCCGAGCGATGCCGTCGCCATTCCCGGGGATGGACCCCTATCTCGAACATCCGTTTACCTTCCCGGGCCTGCACGGCCGCCTGATCGTCGGGATCGGTGCGGCATTGCAGCCAGCGTTGCCCGATCCCTACTTCGCGGAGATCGAGGAGCGGGTCTGGGTCGAGGTCTCGCAGAGGTTCATCGAGCCCGACGCGAGCGTTTTCCGCAGGGAGGTCCCGTCGGGAGGGCCGGTCGCGGCGACCCTGACGCGATCCCGGCCCGTCGTCGTGACCGTGCCCCACGACGAGCGCCACGAGAATTGGATCGAGATTCGTCTGAGGGGGGACGAGGGCGAGCGGCTCATTACCGCCATCGAGGTCCTGAGCCCCAGCAACAAGACACCGGGGGAGAATGCTCGCGACCTCTACCTGCGCAAGCAGCGCGAGTTGCTCGACAGCCGGGCCCATCTGGTCGAGATCGACCTGCTGAGGGCCGGCCTGCACACGACCGCCGTGCCGCTGGACCGGCTCTCGGAGGCGGTCGGCCCGTTCGACTATCACGTCTCTGTCCACCGATCGGATCGGTTCGAGGATTACTTCGTCTATCCCTTCCGCCTGGCCGAAGGACTCCCCGAGATCGCCATCCCGCTGTTGCCCGGCGATGGGGAGGTGGCGCTCGACCTCCAGGCGGTGTTCGACCGGGCCTACGACACCGGCCCGTATCGCCGCCGGATTCGATACGCCGAGGCCGAGCCCGTCCCCCCGCTCCGCCCCGAGGATCGGGAGTGGGCCGCCGGCCTCATCCGCGAGCGATAATCACCTTCCCGGGGGCTGAGGGCGTCGAGGCCGAGGTCCCGGAGATCATGCTCAAGACGTCTGGAGCTCCCCCTCGATCGGGGCCTCCTCGAGGTCCCCGTGCGCCTCGGAGGTGGGGGCGTCGGGGACCTCCGTCGGATCGGGATCCGCGTCCGCCGATCGCACGAGCTCGGCGAAGACACCCTTCATGCTCACCAATTCGTCGTAGGTACCCTGCTCGATGACTCGTCCTTCGTCGAAGACGAAGATGCGATTCGCGTCGAGCAGGGTGGTCAGGCGGTGGGCCACCAGGATGACCGTGCGATCGACCCTGGCGGCGTTGATGGCCCGCTGGATGCTCCGCTCGCTGATATTGTCCAGGGCGGAGGTGCCCTCGTCGAGGATCAGGACGGGGGGGTTCTTCAGGAAGGCACGCGCCAGGGCGATGCGTTGGCGTTGGCCGCCGGAGAGGTTCTGGCCTCGCTCGGTGACGAGGGATTCATACTCGTCGGGCATCCTCATGATCTCGTCGTGGATGCAGGCCATCCAGGCGGCGTGGACGACCTGCTCTCGCGCGACGTCGCTACGGCCGTAGGTGATATTCTCGGCGATCGTGCCGGCGAAGAGGAAGGGGGTCTGCCCCACGTAGCCGATGTAGTCGCCGATGGCCTCGCGCGTGATGCCCTCCAGGGGGACGCCGCCGAGCGTGGCCGAGCCCCCGCTCGGGTGGGTCAATCGCATCAGGACGCGAATCCACGTCGATTTCCCGCCTCCGGACCGCCCGGCGATGCCGATCGTCTCGCCGTGCCGGATGGCGAGCGTGAGCCCGTCCAGGCCGCGCTTCACCTTGCCGTCGGCGGTGAGGTACTCGGCTCGCAAGCCCTCGGCCGTGAAGAGCGGGGCGCCGACGGCGATGTGCGGCTCGCGCGGGTCGGCCGGCGTGAAGGAGCGGTCGATCGGCACGGCCAGGATCTCGACCAGGTCGCCGACCTTCAAGCTACTCTCGTGGGCCACGTCGATGAAGCGGTGGATCTCGTTCAGGGGGGCCATGACGTTCATGTAAAGCACGGAGAACGTCAGGATATCGCCGTACCGGATGCCGCCGTGGACGAAGAAGTAGATCGCGGCGGCGATCACCAGCAGGTGGAAGAAGCCCTCGTTGAGGGCCTTGCCGCTGCCGAACAGCGACATCTCGAAGTGGTGCCGGATTTCTACGAGCCTGCGCCGTTCGGCGACCATCTCGACGCGACGGACTTCCTGAGCGTGCGTGTTGGCGGCCCGGACATAATCGAGGCCGGTCAACTGCTCGATCACCGTCCCGTCCATCGCCTCACAGCTCCGCATCAGGCCGAGGCGGACCCCCTTCTGGGTGACGAGCTGCCACATCGTCAGCATCACCGAGAGCGGGACCACGCCGGCCATGGCCAGTGCGATCCTCGGTTCCTTCGCCAGCGCCGCCGTCAGGGCGAAGGCGCCGGTCAGCAGCGCCGGGATGAAGTCCAGGAAGCTCATCCGCAGGAACATCACCAGGCCAGACACGCTCCGGGTGATCCGGCTGTGCAGCGACCCGACCTGCTGGTGTGACAAGGCCGACAATTCGACTTTCAGTACGTGCCCGATGACCCGGACGAACATGTCGCGGTCGATCCGCGTGCAGGTGTTCTCGACGAGATACCGGCGGAGGACGTTGAACGTCTCGCGCACGATGTACGCGGCGCCGATGAAGGCCAGGTACATTGTGGCGATCCCGATGAGGGCCGAAGGTGTCAGCCGCCGATCGGACTCGGGATTGACCGCGTCGACGAGCCGCCCCAGGCACAGGGGGATCGCCGTGTTGGCGGCGCTCGCGACGCTCATGACGAGCAGCGCGCCGCCGAGGGCGAACCTCTGGCGCCGGGGGATGAGCCGCCAGATCTGCCGCCCGAGCCGGGCGATGTTGCGCATCTCCCGCCAGAACTCCCTCGCAAGGCCCACCTTCTCCCGCGACATGGTTGCACCCCGATTGGAAATCGATCACTATAGTAGGCGCGGGAAGCGGCCGGGGACACGCAACCGGTCGTCCGGGTTCTCCGAGGAGAGACTGGACAAGCGCCTTCCATCCCTCCTCTAATATGAGCTCCCCTCGCACAGCAAGCCGCATGCCGACTTCGGTCGATCCTCCGGGCGCCCGGGAATGGTCGATTGCCAACCACGCTGGTACAGATTTTGCACTTTACTTCAGCGCCAACAGATGGTGCCAGGTCGGCGTATTCATGGGTACGCGTTCACGGGACCAATCCCATTCCCTCAGGAGGATGATCATACCGATGTTCGATGACCCGAAAGTATTGCCAGATTGGCTCACCGTTTCTTCTCGCTCGCTGGGCGGGGGTGCTTCGACCAGGTTGCGCACCCCGGAACAAGGCGGTCGCCTCGATTCCCGAGCCGCCGAGGTAGAAGGATTCGTCGTCGACGACCGTTCCGCGGTCAGTGCGGCCCAGATGGTCGAGAACAAACTGACGAGGTTACTCAAGGACGCCTCGTTACCGGTGAGCCACCTGCAGATGAGAAACCTGTTGAGGTCCCGCTGAATGATAACGCTCGAACCCGCATCGCAAGGGATGGGCCCTCCGGGCCGCGGGACCCCCGCCCGGCCCATCCCCCTCCCCCAGCAACGCCGCCCGGCTGAATCTGCCACCTCCCTCTCTCTTTGACCTGTTTGCATAAATTGGAAGACATCTTGCGCGATTTTCGAGCAGCGGTCATTCCTCGTGTGCTCAGGGCGGTCCCATGACCACCTGAACTTCGTGGACGCGGCCGTCGTCTTCGAGTGGGATGGCATCGTCATGTTGTGGCGATCCGTCGAGGGTCACGGCACGAATGCCGCGCTCGACCCCGTGGGGGTTGGCCACGGCGATCCGGTAGGTCGCCGTGCGGTGGCGATAGGTCAGCTCGAAGCCCGGCCAGTCGCCGGGGATGCACGGATCGAGGGTGAGCCGGTCGCCCGCGCGGCGGAAGCCGAGGATGGCTTCGAGGGCCACCCGGTACAGCCAGGACGCCGACCCGGTGTACCAGGTCCATCCGCCCCGTCCGACGTGCGGTGCCCGCCCGTAGACGTCGGCCGCGACGACGTACGGCTCGACCTTGTAGCGCTCGACCGCCTCGGGGCTGTCGGCGTGGCGGATCGGGTTCAGGAGGTTGAACAGCTCGAACGCGGTCCGGCCTCGGCCGATCCGGGCGAAGGCGAGGACCACCCAGGTCGCCGCGTGGGTGTACTGGCCGCCGTTCTCGCGGATGCCGGGCAGATAACCCTTGATGTAGCCGGGGTCGGGGGCCCCCGCGTCGAACGGCGGGTCGAAGAGCAGGATCAGGCCGTCCTCGCGACGGATCAGGCGTTCGTCGACCGCCTCCAGCGCGCGTCGTGCCCGATCGGGATCGGCGGCGCCGGAGATCACGGCCCAGGACTGGGCGATGGAGTCGATCTGGCACTCGTCGTTCCGCGCCGAGCCGAGCGGTGTCCCGTCGTCGAAGAAGGCGCGGAGATACCAGCCTCCATCCCAGGCGTTCTGCTCGACGGTGGCGCGGAGCGAATCGGCCGTCCGGCGACTGCGGCCGGCACGGGCGGCGTCGCCCCTGGCCTCGGCCGTCTCGGCGAAGGCGCGCAGGGTGGCGATCAGGAACCAGGCGACCCAGACGCTCTCCCCGCGTCCCCCGGCGCCGACCCGGTTCATCCCGTCGTTCCAATCGCCGGCGCCCATCAGGGGGAGGCCGTGAGGGCCGAACCTCATCCCCCGCTCGAGCGCGCGGACGCAGTGATCGTACAGCGTGCCGGGGCCCTCCGCGACGTCCGGCAGGCCGTAATCGTCCTCCTGGCCCGGTCTCAACTCGGGACCGGTCAGGTACGGCACGAGTTCGTCGAAGATGGCCGCGTCGCCCGTCGATGTCGCGTAGTAGCAGGCGACGTAGGGGAGCCAGAGGAAGTCGTCGGAGAAGCGGGTGCGGACCCCACGCCCGGACGGGGGGTGCCACCAGTGCTGCACGTCCCCCTGGAGGAACTGGCGGGACGCCGCGAGGAGGATGTGGGCCCGCGCCACCTCGGGAGCGGCGTGGACCAGCGCCATGACGTCCTGGAGCTGGTCGCGGAACCCATACGCGCCGCCCGACTGATAGAAGGCCGACCGCGCCAGGATCCGGCAGGCCATGACTTGATCGAGGAGCCAGCGATTCAGGAGCAGGTCCATCCCGGGGTCGGGCGTGCGCACCTGGATGGCGCCGAGCACCCCATCCCAGTGTGCCTTCACCTCGTCGAGCGAGAGGGCGGCCTGGCCCGGCTCGCGGTGACGCCGCACGAGGTCGCGCGCCGCCTCGAGATTGTCGGCCTCTCCCAGGAGGAAGACAATCTCCCCGTCCTCCCCGGCGTCGAGGTCGAATTTCACCTGAAGGGCGGCGCAGGGATCCAGGACGGCCCCCACGCGGCCGGAGAGCTCGACCCGAGCCAGGGCGGCGGGGGCCGCCACCGAGCCCAGGCGGCCGAGGAACTCGGCGCGGTCGGCGGTGAACGTCCTCGGCCGCCGGTCGACGTCGACGAACGCCACCCGCGCGGCGAAGTCCGACCGGAAGGCGTTCCGGGCCAGCAAGGCGCCGGTCTCGGGGTCGAGCTCGGTGACGACGTGCATCGCGGCGGCATCGCGGTTCGTCCCCAGCACCCACTCGACGTAGAAGGTCGCCGAGAGCCGACGGCGCCGGTCGCTCGCGTTGGCGACCCTCAGCCGGACCACCTTGACCGGGTCATCGGGCGGGACGAACAGGACCAGCTCGTGGGCGAGGCCGTGCGTCGTCCTTTCAAAGGTGGTGTAACCTTGGCCGTGACGGACGAGCGTGGGCGCGTCGGTCGGGATGGGCAGGGGCGTCGGGCTCCAGATCTCGCCGGTGTCCTCGTCGCGCAGATAGACGACCTCGCCGGGAGGGTCGGCGGCCGGGTCGTTGCTCCAGGGCGTCAGGCGATTCTCCTGGCTGTTGACGGCCCAGGTGAAGCCCGACCCGGCCTCGGAGACCTGGAAGCCGAACGCGGGGTTGGCGACGACATTGATCCAGGGCGCGGGCGGCAAGAGCGGATGGGGCGCGGCCGGGCGCGGGGATGTGCCGTTGCGCCGGGTGTCGAGGCGGGCGGGGGGGCGCGCGAGGATGCAATACTCGCGGCCGTCCGGGGTGAACCCCCCGAGGCCGTTGGCGAAGAGGAGGTTGGCGGGCAAATCCGCGGCGGTGCCGGCCCGGTCGTCGGGCGGTCGCGTCGGGGTCAGGGGTGGGGGGAGGGAAGGCGTCCGTTCGATGCGGTCGAGCTGGCGGGCGAGCGGGCCGAGGTCGCCGAGGAAGACGACGCGAGCGGCCGCCCGGAGCAGCGTCTTGTCCTCATCGTCCATCTGTCCCGCCTTCCGCACGAAGACGCCGCCCGGCTGCTCGGCCAGGTCGGCGCCGCCGACGGCGCGGACGGAGCCCTGGAGCTGCTCGTGGAGTCCCTCGAAGTAGCTCGACGGCTCTTCGTCCAGGAGGACGAGGTCGAATTCGAGGCCCTTGAGGCGGAGGAACGAGTGCGCGACGAGGAGTTGCCTGGCCAGGGGCAGGTCTTCCTTCGCGCCGATCGTGGCCAGGACGATCGGGCGATCGCCCGAGATCCCGTGGCGCCACAGGGCCGCCTGGCCCTGACGATTGGCGGCGACCTCGGGCGGGGCGGCCCGCTGGGCGGGGCCGGCGAAGATGACGTGGGACGCCAGGCGTTGGAACTGGTGGGCGTCCTTGGATGACCAACCGCGGTGACGGTGCTCGAGCTGGCTGTAGGCCCAGGCCAGTTCGAAGGCCCGGGCCGCCGCGCCCGCCTCGTGATACCGGTCGGCCAGGGCGGTGGCCTCCGCGCGCGACGAGGCCACCGCGGTCGTGAACACCACGACGGCGGACCCTCCCGGCCCCAGCCGGACGCGAAGGCGCAAGCTCAGGATCGGGTCGAGGACCGGGCCGGTCGTGCCCGAGAGCGTCGCGCCGGGGTCGAGGGCCGCCGGATCGGCGGGGGTCCGGCCGCGGCCGAGGAAGCGGACGCGGTCGGTCTCGTGCTCGACCTCGCCCTCGAACGTGGCGCCGGCCGTCGTGCGGTCCACGGCCGCGACGTGGACGGCCCAGATCGGCTCCTGGTCGGCCGACCGGGGGCGACGCCGACAGAGCAGCGCGTCGAGGCCGGGCACCCATTCGGTCTCCAGGAAGAGCTTGTCGAAGGCCGGGTGGGCCAGGTCGGCCCGGCGGGGGCCGAGGACGACCTCGACGAAGCTGGTCAATTCCAGCAGGCGCGATCGGGAATCGTGGTTGGTCAGCGTGACGCGGCGGACCTCGGCGAGGTGCTCCGGCGAGACGGCCACCTCCAGCAAGGACTCGATGTCCGCGTCGCGGCGCCGGAAGGTCGCCTTGTCGGCCGCGAAGACGACCTCGAAGTCGTCGGCCGGCCGGCCGATCGGTTGGTGGCCGGCGGACCAGGTCGGGCCGCCCCCGAGGTCGCGGAGATAACAGGACTGGCCCCCGGCGTCGCGCGTGGCGTCCTCGCGCCAGCGGGTCACGTCCAGGCCTCGACAGGCGCTCCATCCCGACCCGGCGTTGGTCAGGAGGACGTGATACCGGGAGTTGGACAGCAGGTGGGTGCGCGGCGAGGGTGTGGCCGGCGTGGTCAACCGCCGGTTCCACTGCGGGGAGTCCGCCGGGCTGGCCATCGGCCCGGGGCCCGAAGCGACCTCCGCCGGCTCGACGATCTTCACGTCGCGCGGCATGCGCTCCTGGAGGAGGAGATCGACGGCCCGGACCATCGGCACGGCGTGGAATCGGCGCGGCATCGGGTCGCCGAGCACGGCGTTGGCCAGGGCGACCAGGCTCATCCCCTGGTGGTGGGCCATGTACGAGCGGACGACGGCCGAGCGCCGG
>JAABUS010003279.1_pt1 | contig 26762 bp, 26 predicted proteins | sample 5560161 | NCBI WGS metagenome assembly JAABUS01 (sample SAMN10711885, study PRJNA513376) | rock metagenome | isolation source: Antarctica rocks | place: Antarctica: Victoria Land, Trio Nunatak nord | collected 2016-01-04
TTAGTTTCAAGAATCTGTTTATAAATTGATTCATCATTATTCTTCTTTAGATCAACGATCTTCATTCAATTCAATGTCAGAATAGTAGTTCTTTGATATTAAATGCGTTCATCGTTGAAATCTCTAGACACGAAGTCAGCTCAACAAGTTAATGCATCGATCTTAATGTTCTGTTTGTCAAATCAATACATTATCTTGAAGTTGAAGTCAGCTAACTTCTGAATTCAATGCATCTGTCATCGACTTAGCTTCTTGTCTTTCATCAATGAGATGAGTGCTTGATGATCAATGAACATCTTGATAGAAATGTCAGTCAACTTCAGTTCAAGTCGTCAATGCTCAAATGCTTGAATGATGATCAGCAGTTTCTTATTGTATATTTCGTAGTTGCACTCAGCAGAAGACATGTTCTTGCTATAGAAAGCAATTGAATGTAGTACTTCTTCGTCATCATATTGAGAGAGAACTTCGTTGTTTACGTAGTTGAATGAGTCAGTTTTCAGAATAGTCTCATAAGTCTGATCAAAGTGACGAAGTATAAAAGTCTCAGTCATACATCTCTTCATGTGATCTGTTACGATTCTAGCTACGCATCTATGTTGATAGCTATGTTGATGACTATGTTGATGACTATGTTTCTGACTATCGTCGATCGCTCGTCACTAGACTATCGAGTTGTTTCGAAGTCAACTCTATTCAGAGTTAGCTTATGTTCTTCTGAGTCATATAGATAGTCGATTCTTCCCTTCTAGATACTTTTCTTTCTTAGCATTTATATACTCGTTACATTACACTTATATGACTCGCTCTATGCTGATCTCTAACATTATATAAATGCTTCTTCGTTACAGACGAAGTGAAATAATCTGCATCGACTTGCTCTGCTTGATTCACACGACTATTGACTTTGATCTAGTCGACTCGCGATCGTGCAGACACTCATCTTTCTTCTCTCGTGAGCTGATTCAGCGAGAATAAACAAAAGATTCGAACTCGTGCGCTGATCAGCGAGTATAAACAAACGATTGAAATCATTCAACTAGGTCAAAGATCAGCGAATTAATCGTTCATTCAGATTTGCAAGAAATTCTTCGAATTTGTTGAACAATCATCGAGATCAATCATAGAACTGTGTCGAAGTCTCTATCTCAGAAGCAAATCTCACAGTGAGTCTGCTTCAATGACACTTCATCGTCAATGCAATGATCTATCTCAACATCGCTCTATCTATCAGTGAATCGATTCGCCTATCAGTTCACGTGCAACTAGTGAGTCTGCTACAATGGCATGATAATGTCTTCGACAACAAGCAAATCTTTGAGCTTGTTTCTATATCAAAATCTCAGTGAGTTTGCTTCAACAACATTCTCAATGCAATGATTTACTCATTCTCATCGCTCTATCTATCAGTGAATCTGACTCGTCATCGAGTTTACGTGCAACTAGTGAGTCTGCTTCAATGACATCTTTCGTCAATGCGATGACTCAGCTACTCTCATCGTTCTACTCATCAGTGAATCTGATCAAATGTTCATGTGCAACTAGTGAGTCTGCTACAATGACGAGCTCAAAGTCGATCTCTTCGATGAGCAAGTCGACTAGTGAGTCTGCTTCAATGACACGATTATCTTCGATAACAAGCAAATTCATGAGCTTGTTTCTATATCGAAATCTCAACAGTGAGTCTGCTACAATGATGAACAATGATTGATCTCTTGATTGAGTCGATCAACGAACGAAACAAGTTCTACTATGTAGTAGATCTGAATCAGCAGTGAGTCTGCTTCAATGACACGATCACAATCAATCTCTTCGATGAGCTAGTCGATTCTCTTCTAGTGAGTCTGCTACAATAGGCATTTCGATTCTACACAAGACTAAGAAAATACATTCATGTGAACATGAATCATTGAAGAAGAGAAGTACTGTTACGATTCTAGCTACGCATCTATGTTGATAGCTATGTTGATAACTATGTTGATGACTATGTTTCTGGCTATCGTCGATCGCTCGTCACTAGACTATCGAGTTGTTTCGAAGTCAACTCTATTCAGAGTTAGCTTATGTTCTTCTGAGTCATATAGATAGTCGATTCTTCTCTTCTAGATACTTTTCTTCCTTAGCATTTATATACTCGTTACATTATACTCATATGACTCGCTCTATGCTGATCTCTAACATGATTGAACGCAGTCTGACAAGTCTCATTTCATTCAAATATGATCTTCTTTTGAATGAGTTGAATCATTGAACGAACAATCTTTGAAAAGTTCTTGATGAAGCGTTGATAGAAATTGCAGAAGTCAATGAAGAACTGCATTTGAGTGAGATTATTGAGTGTAGATCAATCAATTACTGCTTGTATCTTTCGTGAATTTATCTTAAGTTTCTTGATTGACATCAAAAGTCTTAAAAAGATGATTTTCTGAACATGAAACTTACATTTATCAATGTCTATCTGTAAATCAGCTTCTCGAAGTTTATTCAAGATCAATTGTATATGTTACTTGTGTTTTTTCAAGATCTTGCTATAGATGATAATGTCATCTAGATAAATTTGACAAAACTGATGAAGATATTCAAATAGCACGTCGTTCATATAGTGTTGATAGAACGTTGATTCGTTGATTAATTTGAAGAGCATTACATGATATTTGTATGAGTTGAAGAAGATGATAAAGATAGTCAGATCTTCGCTATCTGAATGCATTTGCAGTTTATTGAACGTGACAATGATGTTCAATTGAGTCAGATATTTGCTTTCTTGTATACGAGCGAGAGTCTCGTCTATCAAGAGCAAAGAATAGTGATCTCATTTGATCAAAGCATTGAGCTTTCTGTAGTCGACGCAGAAACGCAGACTTTCGTCTTTCTTTTCAGTGAACAAAATGAGTGAAATGTATGATGCAAAGCTGAAGAAAATGAATTCTTTGTTCAGATGTTCAATCAGATACTTCTTTATCTTCTGAAGTTTGTGATTGAACATCTGATATAGTCTGCTTCGCGAGAGTGTTTCTTCATCAATCAACTTAATTTTGTGATCATAGAAATAATGCAAGAATAGCTGATTGATCATTGCTTGATCGAAGACGTTTAGATAGTCGTGATATTCAGAGAAAAGCTTGATCTTGACTTGCTCAACAGCTTCAGCGTGAGAAAGCTCATGCAGATTCACTTCTTCAGACTTGTTTTCAGCTGTAGTTATGAGTTGATCGATTTTCAAGATGATAACAGCAAAGATCTTGACATCTGAATGTTTGACTAACATTCTATATGTCGCTGCTTCTATCATTGCTATGTTCGTTGAATCTGACGTTGATTTAGAAATTTTGACGTTAGTTAAAGTTGCATCGCGCGATTTTAACTGTTCAGTTGAGCTCTTCTTTTGACTGAAAGAGAGTGATTTCTGACTGAATTGAAATGTAACGAAAGTGAAAGATTTCTTTAGTATATGAGTAAAAGTCAAGCTCTTCTGTTTCGTGATTGTTCTATGACTTGAGAGTAGAACAATTGATTTCTGACTAGAAGTGAAATTCGAAAATCGAAGAAAATCGATTCGCATATTTATTACTAGGTTGATTTTGTTCATTCATGTTTTTTCAAGAATTATTTGATGTTGATTTAATCAAGTGATCAACATAGAAGCTGTGTCAATCATATGATCTTGAACAGTCAGATTTAAATAAATGACATGAGTAATGAGTTTCTTAGCATAATAATCATCAAATTCTTGAATTGACTTCGCTTTGATCAAAGTCAAAGACTTGATTTGTAACTGATCATAAACAATCTGCGCGATCACTTCATTAATGAATGAATAGTCAGCAGCTTCGATGTCTATCAATAACTTCAATGAGTAACTAATTTCATTGCTAGAAAGTACATATTCAGTAATCAAAGATTCAGAAGCAAAAGAATCATCTGACATGCTCATCGTTGAAGAAATTAACACATCTTTCATTGCATCTTTGATGAAAGTTTCTAGTTTTTTGCCTCACTATCTTCGAAAGAAGACATTTTCTCATTCTCTTTATTCTTTCAAATGATGATTTCATGTAAACGAGAAGTGAAAGCTCAAGAAGCAGAAGTATTAATCTTGTTCTGAGAGCAGTTCTTTGACAAGTGATTTGAGATCTTGCAAGTATAGCAGATGATAGATGATCTTTCTGACTCAAAAGTAAAGAAGATGATAGACTTGACATATTTGATTATCAAAGTCATCATTGCTGACAATGAAGTAGCAGTACATTTATCAGATACGACAGTGACTTTGATGATGACAGTGCAAAGCTGACTGCGTAGCTGATAGTTGACTCACTGTTTATTATTCATATCTTGAAGAAAGATTCTTAAGCGAGTGAGCGAAGTAAAGTTCTTGAAACAGACTGATAAAGCATTCTGCAAGCGATTGTTGATCTTATTCTGAAAATCATTCATCAGAATGCAATCGTTGTAGTTTAGATAATTGAATAGCTTCATAAAGTTGAAGTAGAAGACATTGAAAGACTTGTCTGTTTGTTTAAGAGTGTTGTACTCACGACAACACTTTCAATTTCTATTCAGTTCATCATATATTTCTTTCAGATGCTTAAATAGCTCGTCGATCAAGATGTATGAATGCAAAGCATCATGTTGACATCAAGCGAAGATGTGCTCAGCAGCATCATCTTCTAGTCTAGATATCATATAGATAATACAGATATTTTCATTATCGAAGTGATTGACATTTGTCTGAAGCTTGTTGTTCATCTTGATTTTTCAACTGTTTCATGTTGATTCATCTTCATCAATGAATATAAATAAGTCTAAAAACTTGAAGAACTTGTGATGATCATTATCAAATAGAGTGAATGACTCACGTCGAGTATGATTTTCAATAGATTGACGAGATAGAGATTTCATAGACTGACGAGATCGAGACTGATTCACTGAACGCTGTCTCTTTTTTAGACTCAAGACTTTCTCTTGTAGATCGATGATAATCTCTTCTTGAATGTTTATTGTCATTTGATTGATTTCTAGCTCATCAAGTCTCTTGATGTGATTGACTTGAACATTGATTCATTACTCGTTGAGTTTCAAAGTCATGTCTCGTTGAGCTCTTAGCTCAATTAGCATCTTGATGATCTCGTCTGACTGATCAATAGCTCATTGACAAAGTTGTTGACTCATGTTGATGTCTCATGAGATAGCGACATTCTGAGATTTCGTTGAAGCATCGACAGAGATAAGAAAAACTTATCTATTAGCAGTGCTTCTAAGCAGACGAGCTGTTCGTGACTCAACTGATTCAGAGTTGCATGTCATTGTGAAAAAGATAAGTGTAGATTTGATTGTAGTAGAATTGAGTGATTAATTTGATAAATTTGAGTAAATTTGAGTAAATTTGAAGATGTGTTTTGATAAAAGTAATTCAAAGAATTTCTTGCGAATTTTCTGAATGAACGAAGTAGATTATTTCGTATCATCTACACGTCGATAGCAGAGTAGTTGATTAGCATTTATCTACTGTTAGAGATTGATCTAGAGCGAGTCATAAAGATGTCATTTAACTAATAAATAAATGCTAAGAAAGAAAAGTATCTACAGAAAAGAACTCGATTCTTATATGTATGTTTCTCAGCTTTATGCTAAACTCGATTGAGTTGACGTCTTACACATATGATGCAGAGACTCAATGACATCATCTTTAAATCAAATTCTCGCTAGACTCGATTAGAATGAAATCAGGCGAAGACTAGTTGAAAAATAGGCGAAAACTAGAATCATGACAGAAAGTATGAATTCAATGTAGAAGAGACTGTCTTTCTAGAAATCATTGTATCAGAACAAAATCTTTGCATGAATTCAAGCAAGATGATTGTCATAGTTAACTGAACTACTTCGATCAATTTGAAAGAAATTCAGAGCTTTGTGAAATTTGTGAACTTCTATCGTTGTTTCATTAGAAACTTCTTCAAACTAGTTAAATCATTCACTCAATTGACTAGAAAAAACACGTCTTTTGTTTGAAACGAAGTTTGCATTCAAGCTTTCAGAAATCTGAAGAAACAAATCAGTTTCGCTTCAGTTCTTCGTCATTTTGATCTTAAACGTCAGATTATTTTGAAAATTAATGCATCAAACTATGTAAAAGATGAAATACTGTCTCAGTACAACAATGAAAGTGTACTTCACTCGATGATTTTCTACAGCAAAAGCATGATTTTCGCTGAAATCAACTATCATATCTATGACAAGAAATTGCTGATCATTATTCGCTGTTTCAAACATTGATGACTCGAGCTGAAATGTACTGAATTACTCATTCAGATATTCATCAATCATCAAGCTCTGAAGATCTTCATGAAAAACAAACAGCTGAGTCAACGTTAAATCAACTATCTGAACATTCTATTGAAGTTCAATTTTCAGATCATCTTTAGATCAGGCAAAATGAACACTAAAGTTAATGCGCTAACTTGAATGTCTTTAGCGAACGTCTCTAAATCAGTTAAACGATTTGAAGATTGCTTTCAAACTATGCTTATCTCTGATAAAGTTGATATTCTATCTATTGACTTGAAATTGAGCGCAAATTCGAAATCAGAAATCAATCTCTATCAGAGAGTACAATTAGTCAATTAAACAGATGAGCTTTGCAGCAAATATAGACAAGCTATGAACAATAACAAGCTCAAATTTCATATCACTAAACTGAAGAACTGCAAAATCATTGACAACGTTCTATTTAGAAAAGATCTACTGTAAATTTCTGAGAACATGCACATGAAATTACTACAAGAAGTGCATGATCAATCTTCAATCTCTCACTTTGACAATAAACGAATCATCAATCTAGTTCAGCGTTTCTACTATTGATCAGATCATTGAGCTACTATTCAACGATACATTCGAAACTGTCATGCTTGTCAGCGAAGCAAAGTCTCTAGAAATAGCATCAATGAACTTCATCATTCTCTTTTGATTTCACAGAAACGTTGAAAAGATATAGCTATGAACTTCATTACTGAACTATCTCTGTCAGAAGACTATAACATCATTTGCACAATCATATGTTATCTCATCAAAGAACATCACTATGTTTTCTGTCATTGAAGAGACAATGACATTTCAGTTGAAGAAACGATTTGAATCATGTTATGAAACGTCTATTGACTGCATGATCTACTCAGTTCTATTGTTTTGAACAAAGACTCTCAATTCATATTGATTATGTGAAAAAGTCTTTGCAAGCGACTGAGAATCACAGCTAGTCTATTCACAGTCTATCATTCTGAGATCAACAATCAATTAAAATGAGTCAATCAAGACGTTGAACGCGAACTTAGAATTTACTGCAATTACATGCAGAACGACTGAGTCAAATAAATATTTATGATGAAATTCAGCGACAATTTCAATATCTTCTCAATCACTTCAATGACTTTCTTCTACTTCAATAAAGAATTTCACTCTTGAATGAGTTTTAATTCAGATATAACTGACTACAAAACAACTTGTGAACGATTTGAAGCTAGAAAAGCAAATGATATTGTCATCAGAATGAAAGAGTTACTGAATTTCAATCGTCAACAATTGAAAAAAACGAAGCTGACTATCAAAGTTCAGATCAATAAACATAGACGAAACGTCACATATGAAGTAGATGACTGAGTTTGACTATCTTTCAGAAACGTCAAGACAACGAGACTTTGCAAAGATTTGAAAAACAAACAGCTAAATCTCTATCAAATCACTGCTAAAGTGAGTATCTTCTATCATCTTCATTTATCAGTCAGCATGAAGCATCTGCATTTGATGTTCAGCTCAAAGCTACTACAATGTTACAAGCATATTAAGATCAATAAAACTGAACAAGACTGAAGCTTTAATCAATTCGTAATGCACGCTAGCGAGTACTCTGCATAATGATTAGAACTAGTCAATGATCTAGTCAAGATCTGATCTAAATCTGACTCAGATTTGACTCAGATATGACTCAACACTCTTTTTCTTTCTCAACATTCTTTTCTTTCATCAACATCTTGTTCATCTACATCATCTTCTTTTCATGTCACAAACACATTTCTTTTGAGTCTAGCGCAGTCTCTGAACATTACATAAATAGAAGCTTTTGTATCAATCTTTTTCTGTATTTTTAATATTCAGTTATAGTTATCTTTAAAAATCAAGCACTATCAACTCTGTTCTTCATTGATTGTATCATTTAGACATGATTCTGACATTATATTAAGAATTCGTTAATCACATGATACTGATCTCATTACTCATTCAATCAACTCATACAGACGAATCGAGTCTAAAGAAATTTGTTTACCTGATGTTTCAATCTTGAAAGACAAGAACAACATCAGGAAATTCATAGAATCAACGAGAACATATAATCATTGAATTGCTAGAAGATTTATTGCTCATTCAATACACATTCATTCAAAATCAATTAATAGAATCTATGATAAAGAATTTTCGTGAATTGCTAGAAAATCAAATCACTTTCACAAACATCTTCTTTATTGAACAAACATTCGTCTTTCTCTTTAAAATCACTGAGCTTCGTTTTTCGTTCAGTTCAAATCAATTCTCATCTTCTTCACTATGATATTTAAGAACATATCTGATAAAGATAAAGCTTTTGTTGATCTCTTGCAACAAACACGTTCACAAGCTCTCTCTTCTATCATCAACTCACAACATACTTCTTCATTCATTGCTTTTGATGAATCAAACGCTGAAATCATCATACTTGATGATATGAAAGTATGAAAGAAACGTATCTATGCTCTTAATAGAGAAACAGATCATCTCGTCAAGATGAAATAACAAGACAAGAACGAAATTCATCAGTTGAAAGCAAAACTACAAGCTTTTACTGCTATCACAGTCAATGTAATCATCATTGCTTTCTCAATTGTCATTTACTTTGAACGATCTAAATATCACAAAATACTCGACTCTTCAATGTTCATTGATGAAAAGAATTCTACTTGAAAGAACTGATATTTTGATATACAAGAGAAGTTAGCAATTAACATCAACATCTTTTCAAATGAACTTTACAAGCTGAGTTACATAAACTCTCAACTAGCAAATGACGTTGTCAAAATCACTCAAGTCAGACGTGATTTCAACTGTGATAATTTCTATCTGACTGTCAATGAACTTCTAGAGAAACTAGCTCAATCATTTCATGACTCTGATAAGAAAAACAACTATCGTAGAGAATATATTAATCTGATTCAAGAATCAAAGAAATTCAGCGATTTCTTTAATCAGTTTCAACGACTATACATCTATCTAAAGTATCAGAAGAACGTACTAGTCATTGATCTAAAGAATAAAATAAACTCTCGTCTTCAAATCTTTTGAACAGCTCAGATGAAGTCACTCATTAAGCTATCAGATATTCAAAACTATCTGATTCGCTTAAACAATAAACATAGAGCAGTTCAAAAGATCAAGAACAAACTACTTAAACATGATGATTCAAAGATCATCATTTCTAGAGCAACTATTGCTGTTCAGCCTTCAACTTTGAAGTTTGACTGATCAAAGTCACGCAGCGCAGTTTTGATTAACATCAAGAATGCAGACGTTCTAGTTGAAATCTGTTTCATATGTTACAAATCAGATCATAGTTTCAGAGAATGCTTGAATCAATTTATCAAAGTCAATGCAGTTGATGAGAACTACAATTATTTCAAACTTGATACTGAATCAGAGTTCAAGTCAAAAAACTAGTCATCTCTTCAACAATCACTAAAGTGAAAATTATATCTTTGTGCAATCTAGACGAAATTCTATCAAAAGAGAATTACTTTGATAAGTTATTTCTAGTCAATGCTCTTCTCATTTTGCAGAACAAATCATTCAATCTTTGCTCTTTGATAAATAGTGATTCAGTCATTTATACAATCATACATATTAATCTAGTCAATAAAGTATGTAAAGAGTCGAGAATTCAATTTATATCACTGACAAAAGAGAAGTTAATAAAAGAATATGATGAAAAGATATTTAAGAAGATTATCATTCATAAAATTCTATTGAATCTCATCATTGAAAGTCATAAGAAATTGACTGTTTCTATGTTGATAGCTGACATCAATCATCACGAAGTCATATTAGAAAAATCATGAATGAACAAAAATGAAATATTACTGAATATGCAAATCGACGTCATCATTTTTTCGAATCAATTAAATACTTTCATTTCGATTTTTCTGATTTCTCTTAATTCAAAGCACTCAAGTTGATCGCGATCAACTTCGTTTACTTTTATCTTTCAGTCAAAGATTTCTAGAATGCTCAAATGATCTGTTTCAACTACAATTCAGAAAGAGTCATTCTCAATTCAAAGCATAAACGTCACTTCATTTAAAACACTGTTGAATCATTCAAAGAAGAACAAGATCAAAGTCTTTGCTCTATTCATGATGAACATCAATAAAGAAATCGCGTACAATACTCAGTGCAATTTCAACGCTCTGAACGTCTCTTTCATTGAGAAAACTACTCAGAATTTGAAAGCTATTAAAGTCAAGCTGTCTTCAGAATATCATGATTTTCTAAATGTTTTTTGTCATGATTCTAGTCTTGTCAGACTCAGTCTTCTAGTCTTGTCAGATTTATTCTCACTTCATCATCTTGACTAGTCTTTATTGAGTCTAGCGTTGACTGAGAAATACACATATGTAGTCAGCTTCTTTTCTGTAGCTATCTTTCTTTCTTAGCATTTATCTTCTAGTTAAATGACACTCATATTGACTCGCTCTATGCTGATTTCTAACATTAGATAAATGCTCATCATCTACTTTACTATCAATGAATAGATGATATGAAACAATCTATTCAGTAAGGAAAATTTGCAATAAATTCTTCAAATTTGCATCATCATTTTAAATTGCAAGAAATTCTTCAATTCTACACTCATTTTCATTATTCTATTTGCAAGAAATTCTTTGAATAAAGCACTCAATTATTACCTGAAATTCACAAGAAATTTTTTGAATTTTCACTCATCAAAAAACATCAATCTCTCATTTACTCTTATCTCAACAACTTTTATCTTCTCTCATCATGACATGCAACGTCAAGTCAGTTGAGCTTTGAACAACTCATCTGCTTAGAAGCACTGTCAATAGAAGAGTTTCACTTCTACTCATTGATGCTTTAGTTGAAGCTGAGAAAGCTGTCATTGCATGAAACATAAACATCGAGAAACAATTGCTTCATTGAGTCAGCAATCAACTCAACAAAGTCATCAATATGCTGAATGAGCTTCAAAGTCAGCGAGACTTGACTTTACAACTCAATGAACACTGACTTCTTGTACAAGAAGATCACAAAAAAAGAGCGAAACAATTAAAAGTCACTTTTGATAAGAACAATGAACTAGAGAAAAAGATCAGTCAGTTACAAGACGAGCGATTGAACTTCAGAGCAAAACAACGTCAAGCTGATCAATCTATGTCTCGTCAAGATACTCAGTCAGCTGAGCAACAAGTCAATCAGAAAGAAGCTTCTATGATCTCAGTTTCAATTCATCGCTTTGAAGTTGAACGAAGCTCAACTTTCAAAGCTCACTTTCAACGAGAATCTTCTACTTTATCTGATAATAAAAATGAGAATGATCATCACAAGTTCATCAAGCTTTCAAATTCACTCATCTTCATCAAAACAGATGATTCTATCTGAAAGACATGAAACATCAAAATAGCTGACAAGCTCGATGTCAACGTAAATCATTACTCTACTGAAAAGATTTGTATTGTCTATGTGATTTTCAGACTAGAAGACGATGCTGATCAGCAAATTTATGCAAAGCATCATGTTGATGCTTTCTCACTCTATCAGTCATTATCAGAGCTACTGAAACATCTGAAAGAAATTTACGAAGATCAGAATTTGATTCAGAAGTGTCATCATGAATACATCATTCTGAAGTAGCTTAACAAGCTCTTCAGCTCTTTCTATTCAGAATTTACTAGAATATTCAGCTTTCTGAACTATGATGATATCATTCTGATGAACGACATTCAGAATAAAATCAACAATCATCTTCAGAACGCGTTGTCAGTTTGCCTCATAGAGTTTAGCTCGCTTGACAAGCTCAAGATCTTTCTTCAAGATGTGAATAACAAACAACAAGTCAATTATCAGCTACGTGACGAGCAATGAACAGTCAAATCAATAGCAACTTCGAAAAAACGTTTTGTTTCTTCGTCAACACTAGCTTCAGTCTCAACTACTAGCTATGTTTAACTCGTTACTTTTTTCATTCTTGAATCTGAATGATCAAGAATGTCAATCATCTGCTTCAACTGCAAAGTATCGAGTCATCTTTCAAAGAACTGTTCTCAGCTGAAGACTAGTACTTCAACATTTCATGCATTCATTTCTTGTCTCAATGAGATCATCATGTTGAAAGAAGAGAAGAAATTATTTACAGAGAAATTGAAGAATGAGACAAAAAACTAGTGACTTTCATCAAAGACGTAATGAAAGATGTGTTAATTTCTTCAACAATGAGCAGCTCAAATGACTTCTTTGCTTTGAAATCTTTGACTACTGAATGTGTACTATCTAGCAATGAAATTAGTTACTCATTAAAGTCATTGATTGACACTGAAGCAGCTAACTATTCGTTCATTGATGAATTAATCGCGAAGAATACTTGTGATCATTTGCAAATTGAATCATTATCTTTAATCAAGCTCAAGTCAATAAGAAAATTCAATGATCATTATGCAAAAAAGCTTATTACTCATGCAATTTATTTGAATCTGACTGTTCAAGATCATATGAAACGTTTCGTCTTTATGCTGATTACTCGATTGAGTCAGCATCAGATGATTCTTGAAAAAACATGAATGAACAAGATCAAGATGACTATTGATATGAAAGATGATCATCTTTCATTTTCTAGTTTCGAAGCTCATATCAAAGCTTCTATCAAAACTCATTCAACTCTTTTTTCTGTCATTAAGAAAATCATGATAGAACAAAAGAGTTTAATCTTTACTTAAATACTAAAGAGATTTATTCTTTCTGTCATCACTCGACTCAGCGAGAAGTCATTTTCATTCAGTAAAATCGTGAAATCATTTAATTCAGTCAACTTCGCTTCGTCTTTCAATTCAATGAACATAGCAATGATAGAGACTGCAGCATATAGATCACTAGTCAAATGATTGAATGTGACTACTTTCGCGATCATCATCACGAAAATCGATCGACTTCTAAAAACAGCTAGAAATAAACTTGAAGATGTAAATCTACAAGAGTCTTTACATGAAGAGATCTTGAAAGAAGTCAAAGCTAAGCTTTCTTCGAAATATCATGACTATCTAGACGTGTTTGATTGAGCGATGACTGATCAACTATCATCTCATCGTCTCTATGATCACAAAATCGAGTTAACAGACGAGAAAACATCTTCTTGAAGTCATCTCTATCATATGTTTGACTACAAGCTTCAAAAGATGAAGAATTATCTGATTGAACATCTGAATAAGAGCTTTATATCTTTCAGCTCGATCTCATATGCTTCGCTCATACTATTCATTGAAAAGAAAGACGATAGTTTGCGTTTCTGCGTTGATTACAGAAAGCTCAATGCTTTGATCAAACGAGATCGCTATTCTCTACTCTTAATAGACGAAACTCTCGCTCGTATTCAAGATAGCAAGTATCTGACTCGATTAAATATAATAGTCATCTTCAACAAACTATGCATGCATTCGAAGAGCGAAGATTTGACTATCTTTATTATCTTTTTGACTTCTACAAATATTACGTGATGTCTTTCGAATTAATCAACGATTCGACTTTCTATCAACACTATATGAACGACGTGCTGTTTGATTATCTAGATCAGTTTTGTCAGATCTATCTAGATGATATTATCATCTACAGCAAAACACTGAAGAAACATAAGAAACACGTACAACTAGTTCTACATAGACTACGAGAGATTGATCTACAGATGAATATAAACAAATGCAAGTTTCACGTTCAAGAGATCAGCTTTTTAGAACTATTGCTATTCATTGAAGAACTAAAGATGAATCTCAGAAAAGTACAAGCAGTAGTTGAATGATTTACTTCTACAAATCTCACTCAGATGCAGTTCTTCGTTGACTTCTGCAATTTCTATCAACGTTTTATAAAGAACTTTTCGAAGATTGTTCATTCTCTGATTCAACTAACTCAAAAAGAGATGATATTTGAATGAAATCAAGCTTGTCAAATAATCTTTGATCATATGAAGAAACAAATGACTGAAGTCTTTATTCTTCGTCATTTTGATCAGAATAAAGAGACTATTCTTGAAACAGACTCATTCAACTACGTCAATGATGACATACTTTCTCAGTATGATGTCGAAGAAACATTGTATTCAATGATTTACTACAGCAAGAATCTGAGTTTTGCTTAGTGCAATTACAAGATCTATGACAAGAAACTACTAGCAATCATTCATGTCTTCAAGCATTGACAATCTGAGCTGAAATTGACTGAGTTACTCATAAAGATGTTCATTGATCATCAAGCTTTAACATCATTAATGAAAGATAAAGAGCTAAGTAAACGTCAAATGCGCTGAGTATAAAAGCTCGTTGACTTCAACTTCAAAATTATGTATCGCTCAGGCAAACAAAACATCAAAGTCGATGCATTAACTCATTGAGTCGATTCAATTTCTAGAAGTTCAGAAGATGAGTGCATTTGCTATCAATGAATCACTATTCTGACTTCGAATTGAATGAAAATTGCTGATCTAAAGAAGAACATCAGTGAATCAATTTATAAACAGATTCTTGAGATAAATGAGATCGACGAGAATTGTACGCTACTTCGCAAAGCAATAGCAAGAGACGAGACACAATATGAAGATATCAAATTAAGAAATTATCGAGTTCAGAACGAAATACTATATCAAGATGATCTTCTATGAGTTTTCTTCAATGAGCATCTTCAAATGATGTTAATTTGAAAAGTTCATGATCAATCTTCTATTGATCATTTCGAAATTCTCAGAACGATGAAGATCATAAGAAGATACTACTATTGATCTTCAATGCGAAAGACAATAAATCAATATATTCAAAATTGCTACATTTGTCAGCGATCAAAGACTTCTTGAAATAAATTCAATGAACTACTACATTCTCTACTCATACTTGAACAGCAATGAAAGAACATAGTCATGAATTTCGTCATCGACTTATCTTTTTTGAAAGGCAAAAACATTATACTAACAGTGATATGTAGACTGACAAAGAAATGACATTATATTTCTTGTTTCATTGATGACGAGAAAATCACAGCAGAAAAAACAGCTGAGCTAATGCTTCAGTGAATATATCAAATACATGATTTACTTGATTTCATTGTTTCGAATCAAGACTCTCAATTTATCTTCATTCTATGAAAGTCGCTTTGCAAAAGACTAGACATTAATCTTCAACACTTCACAGTTTATCACTTTCAGATCGATGATCAAAGTGAACGAGTTAATCAGAATGTTGAAAGATATCTTTGATTCTTCTGTTCATACATGCAGAATGACTGAGCTAAGCTACTACTCATGATTGAGTTTGTTGACAATAATGCTCTGTTCTCAGTCATTTTCTCAATCTTTTTCTTTCTAAACAAAGACTTTCATTCTCATATGAGCTTTGAACTCGATGTCATCGAATATGAAAGTTCTTATAAACGCTTGCAGATGACTAAAGTCGAGAATATATCTGAACATATGAACAAAACACTGAAGTTTGCTCGTGAGTCGCTAGTCAAAACACAAGAACAAATGATGAAACAAGTCAATAAGCATAGAAAAAAAGTTAATTATGAGATCGAATCAAAGATGTTTCTGAATGAAAGAAACATTGTTACAGCGAAATCTTTCAAGAAGTTAGATGACAAAATGCTCGATTCTTTCATCAATCTAGATTTCATCAACTCGTCATATAAGCTGAAATTATCAGAGTCTATGCATGTTCATGATGTATTTCATTCTGACCTGCTTCGTTCTGTCGTCGACGATCTCTTGCCTGATCAAAAGAATGAACTCTCAGATTCAATAGTGATAAACGACGAAAACGAGTGAAAAATCGATGATATATTGAATTTTCGTCGATATCAAAGACGACTTCAGTATAAAGTCAAATGAAATGACTATGATAATGATCTTAATTGATACAACGCTGATGACGACGAATTTATGAATGCTCAGAAGATCATTGATGATTTTCATATTCAATACTTGAACAAATCGCGCTAATCTCAATCAATCATGATTGAGCAATCAATTGAGTTGAGCAGAAAATACATTCATGCGAACATGAATTGTTGAAGAGAGAAAGTAATGTCATGATTCTAGTCTTGTCAGACTCAATCTTCTAGTCTTGTCAGATTTATTCTCGCTTTGTCATCTTGACTAGTTTCTATTGAGTCTAGCGTCGACTGAGAAATACACATATGTAGTCAGCTTCTTTTCTGTAGCTATCTTTCTTTCTTAGCATTTATCTTCTAGTTAAATGACACTCATATTGACTCGCTCTATGCTGATCTCTAACATTTTTGATCGAGCTCAATTGAATAAGCTATCTTCAAATCGCTTCTACGATCATAAAATTGAACTCATCAGTAATTCAATGCTTTCTCACTGTTGAGTTTATCAAATGTTCTCTGTCAAACTTCTGAAAGTAAAGAAGTACTTAAACGAGAATCTGTCGAAGAAATTCATCATTTTTAGTCAGACTCTCTATTTCTTTTCTGTTTTCTTTGCACTCAAAGCAAATGAAGATCTTCGATTCTGTGTAAACTATCAAAAGCTAAATGTCATTTTCAAAAGAAATAAATATTCTTTATCGTTGATAAATGAGATCATTGATAAAATAGTGAATTGCAAGCATCTGACTAGATTGAACATCATATCAGTGTTCAACAAACTTCAAATGCATCTCAATAACAAGAATTACATCATCTTTATCACTGTTTTAAAAGCATATAAATACAAGATGCTATCATTTAAACTGACTAATGAATCAACATTCTTTCAGCAATATATAAATGATGTTCTATGAGACTTTCTGAACGACTTTTGCCAAGTTTATCTAGATGACATTCTCATCTATAGCAAAACAAGAAAGAAACATAGAAATCACGTCAAACTAGTATTGAAATGACTACGCGAAGCTGAACTGCAGATGAATATTCAAAAGTGCAAATTCAATGTAGAAGAGATTGTCTTTCTAGAAGTCATTGTATCAGAACAAAATTGTTACGATCGTGCACTTCGAGTTAGTTTAACATAGATCATGTCAGACTATCATAGACTAGTATAGAACTGATGTTGACACGCTAGCGACCTAGCGTGCCTTCGTAAGTAAAACTCACGACGTGTTGCATCTTCTTTCTTCTTCGACTTTGAACTTCTAGTTAGAATACACTCATATGATTCGCTCTATGCAGACTCATAACATTAGTTCAAAGCTCATTAACCTTGCTATCGATGTGTAAACGATATAAAAACAAGCTACACAATTCAAATCAGAAGTCAAACTCAGAAATTTTGACAGCAGAATCAGAACTCGAGCTCAGAAAGCTCGATAGAAATCAGAAATTTCTAAAGAAGAATCTTGATTTGAAATCAGAAATTTCGATAGAATCAGAATTGAAAAACACGAACGCGTTGCTCTTGACTAACTCTTTATTGAGCTCGTCATCAGAAACCAGAAATTTCAGCAGTACTCAAACTCAGAAAGTTCGATAGAGTACTAGTCGTTGCTTAAACTCAGAAAGTTTGATAGAGTAACATCAGAATCTCGATCAGCAATTTTCTACTCATATCATGACTAGAAGCTCAGAATCAGCGAGCATTGCTCGCTACGAACTTCAAAATGCTAGAAGAGAATCACTTCTATCACAGAATTGAACAGTCTCAGAAGAAGAAGGCATGAATGCGTCGTTAAATACAGAAGAAGAGAACACGAACGCGTTGCTTTTTGATCACGAAATGATCAAGATCAGCATCAACACTGAACTGAATGCTTGAATAAGCGCTCATGAAGCAGATGACATCGTTGCCTTTATCAAGTACATGTGTCAACAGCACGACATCGAAATCGAGACTCACAATGACATGATTCAGATGTTAGAAGATGTCAACGAGACAAACATCATGTTAGAGATTACACAGACGCGTCTGCAGAAAGAAAATAGAAACAAGAACATGATTATACATCATCTAGAAGCTGCATCAAGTCGACAAAGCACTTTGATTTCTGAAGATTGATTCTCGAAGTCGATCAAGTTACTCAACTCATCTCTGTTTGAAGATTCGACGCAGAATATAGACAATTGACTGTCTTGAATGCAAAATAAGCTGAAGGCAAATAAGAATCATTTTTCTATCAAAGAGTTGAAGATTGCATACATCAAAAGTCGAGTCAGTGAAGCTGCGATCAAGCACATAGCTTCTCGCATGCAAGATGTCTTCTTGAACTCGTTTCTAGAAGTCGAAGAAGTGCTATCGATTATCAATAAGATGTACGATGATCTCAATCATTGTCACACGACTCAACGAGAGTATTTGAAGCTGTATCAGAACAAGATCTTCTTTCATGAATTTTGAATGAAATTTCAAAGATTTAGTGCAGAACTAGAATACAATAATGAGATTCTACTAGATGATCTTCAGCACAAGATCAGCTCAGATCTTCAACAAGCAACGCTCAATGAACAAATCACGAATTTGAATGAGTTTGTCAACATCTGCATGCGAGTCAATGTTAGATTAACTGAATTGAACGCGCGATCAGTCGTCAAAGCATCAGCAACTCAAGCTGCTCGCTCTGTCTCTAACACATCGACTGCTCGACTCACGTCATCAGTCTCTTCGTGAAAGAAACTCAGAAGATTGAATCTCGATTCTATTCAGAAAGAGTTGTTTAAAAAAGAACTCTGCTTCAAATGCAAGAAGTCAGAACATAGAGCATATGACTGTCTCAAGACGACTCAAGTGCACGAGATTGCTGCGAATTCGAAAAACGATCTGTTCTCGTCAAAGTAGTGACTGAGAACGATATACTCATATTTTGTTTCATCAGCATGTCTGATGATTCATTTGATTTCAAGTCGTTCACTGTTGACGTCATCTTGAGTAGTCTAGAAAAGATATTCAGATTCTTTGCTCTGATAGATACTAAAGTCACTGACATGATTTTCATCGATGAATCTTTGATGTCAGAGCTATGTGAATGCTTTGATATTCAGTCAATATCGCTGTCAAAATCAAAGTCGATTCGATCGTATGATGAAATCTCTGATCGAAAGTCGATTACACACGCTCTGTATACATCGATCATGATACAAGAACACAAGAATGAAATGATGTCTTTATTGATAACTCGTTTAGATCAGCACAAGATAATCATTGAAAACTTCTGGTTGAAAAGAAATCAAATTTTGATAGATTCTGCAAACAATCGATTAATATCATCGTTGAAGATTCGAACATCGAAATCTGTTGTTTCAAAAGCAAGCAGTCAATCAGCATTTCACAGACCTGAGTCAAGCGAGATCTGCAAAATGAAACGAAAGAACTTGAACTCAATGATTACGTCAACAATCATCTTGAAGCGACTCACGAATCAGAAACTAGTGAATCAGTTCATTGAATCTGTTCTCATATGAAAGCAAAGTACTCAAGTTGACTTCGATCAACTTCGCTTCTTTCAGCCAACTGAGAAAAAGAAGCTCGTCAATATTGTCATGATCGAAGTCGCTGCGTATCAAACTCTAGTCAAGAATAAGAAGATCAAGATCTTCTTCTTGATCATTAGTGAAATCAACAAAGCGCTTAGCTCAGTCGAAGATTTCGCGAAACTGAATGAAATTATCTTTGTCATGTCATTAGATGAACTGAAGAAGAAGCTTTTGATAGTTTATCACGACTTTCTGAATGTTTTTGATAGAGAAAAGACAATGCAGTTGTCTTTGCATCGATCATACGATCATAAGATTGAATTAGAAAGTGAGAATCAATCTTCTAGAAGTCGATTGTATCTCATGTTGAGCTACAAGTTGCAGAAGATCAAAGAGTATCTAGAAAAGAATTTGAAGAAGAAGTTCATCACATTCAGTAAAGCTTCTTTCGCTTTGTCAATACTATTTGTCAAAAAGAAAGACGATAGTCTTCGCTTTTGCGTGAATTATCGAAAACTGAATGCTCTGATCAAAAGAAATCGTTATTCAATACTCTTGATAGACGAAGTACTCGCTCAAATTCAAGACAGTAAGTATTTGATTCAACTCAACATTATCATCACGTTCAATAAGCTTTGCATGAGTATTGAAAGTGAGAATCTAATCACATTCGTTACTTTCTTCGATGTCTATAAGTATAGAATAATGCTCTTCAAATTATTCAATGAATTCGCGTTCTTTCAGCACTATATCAACGATGTGTTGTTCGACTGTCTACATAAATTCTGTCAGACATATTTGAATGATATTTTTATCTACAGTAAGATCTTGAAGAAACATAGAATTCATGTGAAAGAAGTGCTAGACAAGCTTCGCGAAGTCGACTTGCAAATAGACATTGACAAGTGCGAATTCAAGATTCAGGAAATCTTGTTTCTTGAACTACTGATATTCATCAATAATCTACGAATGAACTCTTGAAAAGTAGATGTGATTCGAAACTGAGAAGTGCTTCGATCGTTGACTCATGTGCAGATCTTCATTGACTTCTGCAATTTCTATCGACGATTCATAAAGAACTTCTCAAAGATTGCTCGATTTATGATAAAGCTAACTCGAAAAGATCATTTCTTTGAATGAACAGAGATCTGTCAGATGATCTTTGAAGAACTAAAGCAACAGATGACAACAGCTCTCGTTCTGAAGCATTTCAACTCGATCAGAAAAGCTATTCTGAAAACGAACTTCTCGAACTATGTGAACGACGAAGTATTATCTCAGTATGATGATGAAGACATTCTACATTCAGTGATCTTCTATAGCAAGAACATGATTTTCGCAGAATGCAACTACGAGATCTATGATAAAGAACTGCTGACTATTATTCGCTGCTTGAAGCACTGACGCTTTGAATTGAAATGTACAGATATTTCGATCAAGATCTTCATCGATCATCTGAATTTGAAGTACTTCATGATCATCAAAGAACTGACTTGACGACAGACTAGATGAGCTGAGAAGTTATCTGAATATAACTTCAAGATCATATATCAGTCAGAAAAACAGAATCTGAAAGTTGACGTGCTGATCAGAATGTCAGACGTCAAGTCGATTGAGACAAACGATGATCGAAAGCTATATCAGCATCAGCTGCTTTTGTCAGAAAGCAAGTTTGAATTGCAGTCAATAGAAGCTGATCAAGAAGATGATCAGAAATCTGACTCAGATCTGATTCAGATCTTGCTCAGATCTGACTCAGAGTCGAAACAAGAATCGAAAGCTAATGAAGATTCGATCGAAGAAGTGATTTCTATTCAGAATCAGATTATAGTCGAAAATCAAACGAATCAACTATGTATCAATATTCAAGCATTCATGAAATAGAACAGAAGAACTTGTCAAGATATTGATCTGAACAACTGCAGAGTACTTGATGAAGTACTCTGAAAAGATGATAGACTATGAGTTTCTCAGTCAATGATCACTTGATTGATAAGAAAAGCACATGATCTTTCGATCAATGATCATTCTGACATGAATTGAACGTTGAACTTGCTGAGATGATCATATTGCTGATCGAAGATGAGAACGACGATCAAGCGTTACATTCGAAACTGTTACGTTTGTCGTAGGTCAAAAGCATCGAAAGATCGAATCAATGAATTACTGAAGTCATTGCTCATATTCGAGCAGCGATGGCAGAACATATCATTAGACTTCATTATCGATCTATCAGAAAGTGATGAAAACAACGCGATTCTGACAGTCATAGATCGATTGTCTAAGAAACGACATTATATATCGTGTTGATCAGATGACGATGAAATCTTTGCAGAACAAACAGTCAAGCTACTGTTGACATGAATCTTCAGAATTCATGAACTATCAAGATCAATAGTGTTCGATCGTGATTCACAATTCATATTGATTGTCTGAAAGTCTTTATGTCTGAGGCTCGACATCAAGATGAAACTATTCACAGACTATCATTCGCAGACAGATGATCAAACAGAAAGAGCGAATCAGAATGTGAAACGATATCTACGAAGCTATTGCTCGTATATGCAAGATGATTGGTTCGCCTGATTATCTATGACTGAATTCGTCAACAACAATGCTATTTCGTCGTCAATTGAACAGTCGACGTTCTTTCTGAATAAGAACTTTCACCCTCATATGAGCTTCGATTCGAACTCAATCGAATATGAGATCACTTGAGCTAGAATCGAAGCAGGCAAAGCAAAGAATATATTCGAACACATGAAACAATCACTAGCATTGATCAAGCAAGTCTTGACAAGAGTCAGAGTCACAATGAAGAAACAGATTAACAAGCATCGAAAGAAAATGATCTACAAGATAAATGACATGATGTTTCTGAATTCTAGAAACATAACGATCTTACGATCATCAAAGAAGCTAGAAGATAAGATGCTAGAACTCTTCAAGATTCTGATCGAGATCGAACATGCTTATCGACTGAAACTATCATCGACTATGAAGATACATTCGAAGTTCGCATCAAATCTGCTGCGACTAGATTCAAAGAATTCTCTGAATGAACAACGAAATGAATCGTCTGACTCTATAGTGATCGACGATGAAGATGAATGAAAGATGAAGAACATACTGAACTTTAAACACTACGAAAGAAGTAAACGACTACAATATCGTGTCAATTGAAAAAAATACGACGTCGATCTACATTGATACAACGTCAATGAAAGTGAATTCGAAGAATGCTTGAAGGCTGTAAATGACTTTCATGAACGATATTTGAACAAGTCAAGATAGAAATCGACTTAAGAAAGATCGATCGAACTGCAGCAATGAGAACATTGCTAGATGAAGAAGGAAAATAATGTTGCAATCGTGCACTTCAAGTTAGTCTAACATAGATCATGTCAGACTATCATAGACTAGTATAGAGCTGATGTTGACACGCTAGCGACCTAGCGTGCCTTCGTGAGTAAAACTCACGACGTGTTGCATCTTCTTTCTTCTTCGACTTTGAACTTCTAGTTAGAATACACTCATATGATTCGCTCTATGCAGACTCATAACAAAAATCTTCGCATGAATTCAAGCAAGATGATCATCATAGTCAACTGAACTACTTTGATCAATTTGAAAGAAATTCAGAGCTTCGTGAAATTTGTGAACTTCTATCGTCATTTCATTAGAAACTTCTTCAAACTAGTCAAATCATTCACTTAATTGACTAGAAAAGACATGTCTTTTGTTTGAAATGAAGTCTGCATTCAAGCTTTCAAAAATCTGAAAAAACAGATCAGTTTCGCTTCAGTTCTTCGTCATTTTGATCTCAAACGTCAGACTATTTTGAAAATTGATGCATTAAACTATGTAAAAGATGAAATACTGTCTCAGTATGATGATGAGAATGTACTTCACTCGATGATCTTCTACAGCAAAAGCATGATTTTTGCTGAAATCAACCATCATATCTATGACAAGAAATTGCTGATCATTATTTGCTGTTTTGAACATTGATGACTTGAGCTGAAATGTACTGAATTACTCATTCAGATATTCATTAATCATTAAGCTCTGAAGATCTTCATGAAAAACAAACAGCTGAGTCGACGTCAAGTCAACTATCTGAACATTTTATTGAAGTTTAATTTTCAAATCATCTTTAAATCAGGCAAAATAAACACTAAAGTTGATGCTTTAACTCAAATGTCTCTAGCAAACATCTCTGAATCAGTCAAACAATTTGAAAATTGCTTTCAAACTATTCTTATCTTTGATAAAGTTGATATTCTATCTATTGACTTGAAATCGAGCGCAAATTCGAAATCAGAAGTCAATCTTTATCAGAGAGTATAATTAGTCAATTAAATGAATGAGTTTTGCAGCGAATATAGACAAGCTAAAAACGACAACAAGCTCAAGCTTCATAGCACTAAGATGAAAAACTGCGAAATCATTAATGACGTTCTATTTAGAAAAGATTTACTGTGAGTTTCTGAGAACATGCATACGAAATTACTACAAGAAGTGCATGATCAATCTTCAATCTCTCATCTCGACAATAAATGAATCATTGATCTAGTTCAGCGTTTCTACTATTGATCAGATCATTGAGCTACTATTCAATGATACATTTGAAACTGTCATGCTTATCAGCGAAGCAAAGTCTCTAGAAATAGCATCAATGAACTTCATCATTCTTTCTCAATTTCACAGAAACGCTGAAAAGATATAGTTATGAACTTCATCACTGAGCTATTTCTGTCAGAAGATTATAACATCATTTGCACAATCATATGTCATTTCATCAAAGAACATCACTATGTTCTCTGTCATTGAGAAGACAATGACATCTCAGTTGAAGAAACAGTCTGAATTATGCTATGAAACGTTTATTGACTGCATGATCTACTTAGTTCTATTGTTTTGAATAGAGACTCTCAATTCATATTCATCATGTGAAAGAGTCTTTGTAAGCGACTACAAATTATCGCTAGTCTATTCACTGCTTATCATTCTGAGATCAATGATCAAACAGAGCGAGTCAATCAAGATGTTGAACGTGAACTTAGAATCTACTGTAATTACATGCAGAATGATTGAGCTAAATGAATATCTATGATTAAGTTCAGTGATAATGTCAATACATTCTCGATCATCTCAATGATTTCTTTCTACTTCAATAAAGAATTTCACTCTCAAATGAGTTTCAATTCAAATACAACTAACTATGAAATCACTCGTGAACGAATTGAAGCTAAAAAAGCAAATGATATTGTCACTTGAATAAAAGAGCTACTGAACTTCAATCGTCAACAATTGAAAAAGACTAAGCTGATCATCGAAGCTCAGATCAATAAACATAGATGAGACGTCATCTACAAGATAAATGATCAGATCTGACTATCTTTTAGAAACATCAAAATCACAAGATCATGCAAGAATTTGAAAGATAAACAGCTAAATCTCTACTCAATCATTGTCAAAGTTGAGACTTTCTATCATCTTCATTTATCTACAAGCATAAAGCATATACACTTAATGTTCAGCTCAAAGCTACTATGATCATATTCAGAAGACTTTCTATCAGAACAACATTCAGAATCACTCAGATTTATCACTATCAAAGACAATGAATACTGAAAGATAGATGATATATTGAACTTCAGACGCTATCGAGATTGAATACAGTACAAAGTCAAATGAAAAGATCTAAATAAAGATGACGAATGATACTATGTTGATAAAGAAGAATTCAATGACTCAGAGAAAGTTTTGAATGAATTTCATAAGTTATATTCAAGCAAATCGCGCTAAATATTGAAATAACTATCAACAAAGACAAGCAAAAAAGCTACATTCATACAAACATGAATTTTTGAAGAGAAAAGTAATGTTACAAGCATATCAAGATCAATAAGACTGAACAAGACTGAAGTTCTAATCAATTTGCAATGCACGCTAGCGAGTACTTTGCATAATGATTAAAGCTAGTCAATGATTTAGTCGAGATCTGACCTAGATCTGACTCAGATTTAACTCAGATATGACTCAACACTCTTTTTCTTTCTCAACACTCTTTTCTTTCATCAACATCTTATTCATCTACATTATCTTCTTTTCATGTCACAAACACATTTCTTTCAAATCTAGCGCAGTCTCTGAACATTACATAAATAGAAGTTTTTGTATCAATCTTCTTCTATATTCTTAATATTCAGTTATAGCTATTTTTAAAGATCAAGCACTATCAATTCTGATCTTCATTGATTGTATCATTTAGGCACGATTCTGACATACAATTGTATTCAGAAGACTTTTTATCAGAACAACATTCAGAATCACTCAGATCAATCACTATTAAAGATGATGAACATTGAAAGATAAATAATATATTGAACTTCAGATGCTATCAAGATTGAATACAGTACAAAGTCAAATGAAAAGATCTAAATAAAAACAACGAATGATACTATATTGATAAAGAAGAATTCGATGACTCAAAGAAAGTTTTGAATGAATTTCATAAGCTATATTCAAGCAAATCGCGCTAAATATCGAAATAATTATCAACAAAAGTAAGCAAAGAAGCTACATTCATGCAAATATGAATTTTCAAAGAAAGTGATAATGTTACGAGTGTATCAAGATCAATAAGACTGAACAAGACTGAAGCTTTAATCAATTTGCAATGCACGCTAGCGAGTACTCTGTGTAATGATTAGAACTAGTCAACGATTTAGTCGAGATCTGATCTAGATCTGACTCAGATTTGACTCAGATATGACTCAACACTCTTTTTCTTTCTCAACACTCTTTTTCTTTTTCAACATTCTTTTTCTTTCTCAACACTCTTTTCTTTCATCAACATCTTGTTCATCTACATCATCTTCTTTTCATGTCACAAACACATTTCTTTTGAGTCTAGCACAGTCTCTGAACATTACATAAATAGAAGCTTTTGTATCAATCTTCTTCTGTATTCTTAATATTCAGTTATAGCTATTTCTAAAGATCAAGCACTATCAATTCTGATCTTCATTGATTGTATC
>JAABUS010003280.1_pt1 | contig 26759 bp, 27 predicted proteins | sample 5560161 | NCBI WGS metagenome assembly JAABUS01 (sample SAMN10711885, study PRJNA513376) | rock metagenome | isolation source: Antarctica rocks | place: Antarctica: Victoria Land, Trio Nunatak nord | collected 2016-01-04
AGGTTGCGAGCTGGCCCTGCGAGTAACAGATCACGGGCTCCGCGTTATCGTGAACTGTCTATATGACCAAGTGGTCACAACTCGAAATTGTGAAAGCTGGCCACTTCGACGTGGGCTTTCGAATTGATTGTATGGCCACCAAGCTGAGCGGGCTAGGTGGGCTTTGATCTATGTATGAGGAAGCTGGCCACTTCGACGTGGGCTTCCGAGTTCGCTGCATGGCCACCCAGCTGGGCGGGCTAGATGGGCTTTGGTCTATGTATTTGAAAGCTGGCCACTTCGACGTGGGCTTTCGACTTCGTTGCATGGCCACATGGTCATCTAGCCACGTGGACTTGTTGTTTGTGAGCATCGCGACGCGACGCTCGGTCTATGTATGTGGAAGCTGATCACTTCGACGTGAGCTTTCGTTCGCTGTTTGGCCACATGGTCATCTAGCCACGTGGACTTTTCGACTGGGTATGAGCTGTTACTGCTCTGTCGATGAGATTGTTCAGCTCTTCTGACAAGCATAGCTTGAAGAAGGTTCGTAGCCAGCACCTCGTACAGGTAAATCTCGTTGCCGGCCGCTTCAAGCGTAGAATTGATATATATCTGGGGCAAAAGCAGATTAACAATGCGTCTTACATATTCATTGTAAGACGTCAAATCAGGCGGTGTTTTGATCTATCCACGATGCCTTTTGTGTGAGCATGAGAGACTGTGAGTACTAGAAGAAAGTATAGCCTCGATCAGCCGATTCACTGCGTAGACGATGTCCAGGCCAAGCCGACATGGCTCTGATAACGACATCAATTTATGGATTTTGTAACGTCAGATTGGTGAATTAAAGGCGGACGAGTCCCGAAAACCGAAACTTAGTGCCAAGGATCACTGAGAAGCGGAAATTTTGCCTTGCACACATTCGAGCGCTGAGGGTCGATCTGCGAGGTATAGGAATCGAACTTTCGAGTTGGAGAACCGCAAATGCATAGGTCTGCATCACAGATTCTGGTGACAGTAAAATCGGCCCTCATCATGTGGCCGGCCTGTCGTGTTAATGATGCTTGTCCATGGATACCTGCAGTGGATAATCGAGCACAGATCTCTACCGTTGGTTTCTCCAACAACGGCTGGTGAAGCTCGGTCGTCTTGGAAAATAGTGAATGTATTAGCAAATCCTATGTCAAGGTAGTCGCTCTCACCGCTGGGATTTGTTCAGCGTCTAACCCATAGATCCACGTATGCATTTGACATTTTACAGCAGAGACGATGCATTTGCTGGATACATTTTTCACGCAGTACATGTAGTGTGATAGCGGAGATTTACTATCAACGTACTCAGTGTCGTTGCTTTAAAGGTAGATGATTTCTTATCGATAAGTTGTCGACTACCCCTATTTCATAGAATAGTGCCTGTGCCAGATTTTAGTTCACCCTCGGCAAATTTTGCCCTGCAACCAACCAATTCGCTGGAGAAGCCTAACCACCACCCCACAGACCTTTAATTCCTTCCATGTGATATGTAATATGAGGGTATACAAAGGTGGCCCCTTCATGTAAATCTAACGTGTTGCAGGATCAATTCCAGCGCGATTCCAGAGCTCTATGCCCCCCCTGGGCCCCTCTTGCCTTCACCCAGAAGGATCGAATAGCAGTGCATCTACAGCAGGGACTGTCGCCTAAGGTCAGAGATAGATTAAAAAAATAAGGTCAGCACTTATCTTCTAATAAAATGAGTGCTCTGAGATCGACGTTCTTGATTCATTCTGCTGTCAGAATTGATTTTCGACATTTTCTAGAAGATCAGTCATGAGCATATCAGAATAAGATGCTATACTATCTCTTCAATGACTGAAGCATTATCATCGCTTTTTTCACTCTATTCAATGCTTTAAAGATCATGAAAATTAATCGAAAATGTCTTAAACAAAAGATCTTGAAACGCTCGCAGAAGTGTCAAAATTTATACTACTTTCTGAACATGTTTCTGATTAAGAGTGAAGTCAGGGTTCACGGAACATTATTGGTCCGGGAATATTGGCTACTACTTATACGGGCTTCCCGAGCAGAGTTTCCTTTTCCTTCTTTCTACAGTAAAGCATCGAACCATCATTCCCGTCACCTTCTACCTGATGTTTGACAGTTTGACCCACCTTACCTGTATCTAGCCTACCTTCTAGATCTATCTACCACTACTACTACTATGCCTTCTGAGCTCTGACTACTAGTTGAGACATGTCATCTCTCTACAATGTATTGTAAATGTTATCAAGCTTTCTATGACATATCATCACGTAGTATAATTTAATCAGTCAAATAAAGCGAAAGATAAAGCATTCTATTGATCTACTGCTTTGACGACATTCTGTCAATTAAACATATACTCGTATAAACGGGGTTCCCGCGCAAACGGGGCTTCTGCGCACGCTAACTAAAACTATTTATATTAGTGCCATTTTTAGCACGCTAAACCCGATACTATCTGTTGCTAACCTTTCTAGGTTAGAGTGCGCAGAAACCCCGTTTGCGCGGGAACCCCGTTTATACGAGTACATCAGAGAAGTATTTCTGAAGCTCGCTTTGAATGGTTTCTGATCAACAAGATGCTTTCAAGATGCAGTCGCTTTTCAGAGTTTAAATCGATGTTGATTCTCGACAACGCTTCTGCGCATCACATTCAGATGAGTGACGTCGACGTCGAGCTGAGCTCTGCTAACTATCAATAAAAAGTCAAAGATTTATGTCGTCAAATCGATGTGATCTTACTACTAACAGTAAATATAAATACGAATTGATTTGTTTTCTTGTCAATACTTCGTATGTCTACTATTTTTGCTGGTATGACAGGTACTTTCGAGTAAGTGTATACTGGTAATAAAATATATACTCTATATAATTCACGATCATCAAATATACTACTTTTCAAAAAAGCCAAAATTCTCGAGCTTCTCGCCTTCCAGTGCTGCATTAACGAGGGCATCAAGACCTTCGCATGCAGACTGCTGAGATGTTCGCTGAGCATCTAATCTGCACTGCATCTGATGCAGCTGCTTTGGAAGGGGCTTTGGAAGAGGCTTTGAAAGTAGTTTCCTGCTCCGGAAGGCTTCGCATCTTCGCCGATTGCCTACCTCTGTTTGCTGACTGTAGTTTAGTCATGACTAAATGGAATGAAGATTTATATATATGACTGTTTGGTTTGTGGGGTGGTGGTTAGGCTTCTCCAGCGAATTGGTTGGTTGCAGGGCGGACCCTCGATTTTGGAAATTCTAAAATCTGGCACAGGCACTATGAAATAGGGGTATCTCAATCTAAGAAGTAGAGTACGGGAGTTTCTGTTTTTGCTCTTGGACAAATCTGGAAGGGGACAGCCGGTTCAATTCGGTGCGACACTATTAATATTCAACGGAGCTTTCGTCTTGCCATATCTTCCTGGGTATTATATCCGGTAGGAGAAATCATGTTGGGAATCTCTTGAGTGCTTCTACCGTCCGGCAGCAGAATCCTTGACTATCCACTATACTGGTCTAATTATCTTTCCCCTGATGAACTCCTACAATGCTGAGATCTGTATAGCTGTGGAGACGCTATAGCTACTGCTGGGCACACTGAGGATTGGCATCTCCCTCTTCATCGTCATCCTCCCATGCTTCACCACCGTCATGCTCACCTCCACCAAATTCGTCTAGCGTTGCCGTTTCATCGTATTCCACATCATCCACCGTTTCCGCTTGGATAGGTTTGGCAGGCTTCGGTAGGAGCTCCTGGAGCTTCGATATGGCCTTGTGATCCTCAAGCCAGCTGTGTTCTGGGAACTCAATCTGCACCACCAAGTACAAGTCACCTTTCATTTCGCTCTTCTTAATCGGCATGCCCTCGCCGGCAACCTTAATAACCGATCCCGGCTTCAAGGTCCTGGCGATGGGCTGCGGATGTGTGATTGAGATACCGCGGCCGTCGAGATGCTTGACAACGACACGTGAGAAGCCACACAGGGCTTCGGCCAAAGTCACTGATACATCCGTGGACAGATCCGCGCCTGCTCTTCGGAAAGTGGGATGCTCTGTTTCTATAACATTGAAGACTAGATCACCAGGTTCTTGATCTGGAACCTGGTCTGCTTCGCCAGCCAAGATTATCCTATCTCCTTCCCTATGATTGATAAGTAAGTTGCATGAGCACATCGTACTGGAAGCCTTACCTTGAGCCCCGTGGAATGTATAGCTCTAGCACTTTTCGAGCCTCTGTGACACGTTCACCCTTACACTTTTTGCACCTGTCCTTTTCCTTGAACACACTACCTGTGCCTTTGCACGAACTACACATAACAGTCTCTTGGGTGACCAATCCAGGACCGATAGATCTTAGGCCTTGTTTCATGCCTGATACCTATTCAGTCACTGTGTGACAATAATGCGAAAATAAACCTCAGACTCACCTCTACCCTGGCATGAAGCGCAATGCTTTGATTTTGCCTTGTCCTTTCCACCACTACCCTTGCAGTGGCTGCATATGACATTCTTCTTGCTCGAGAATTTCGCAGTCTTTCCTTTGTAGAGTTCTTCCAACGTAACCTGATATGGTAGTTCCTCATTCTCCCCTTTCCGCGGCTTCTGTGGTCCTCCACTTCCGCCCATGTTCATAAACCCAGGGGGTGCCCCACCGCCTCCCATACCGAACATTTGCTGAAGCATGTCCTCCAAGTCAGGACCGCTACCCGTTCCATTACCATGGCCGGCCTCAAACGCTGACATGCCGTGGGTATCGTAGAGATGTCTGTTGTTGTCATCGTAAAGAATCTCGTAGGCTTTGCTGACTGCTTTGAACTTTATCTCTGCGGCGGCTCGATCGCCTTGGGACACTTTATCGGGATGGCTTGAGAGGGCTGCCTATAAATCTTAGTATTTGATGAGAAAACGTTGGTGCAAGATCACTTTATGATAAGCCTTTTTGATCTCCGTTTTGTTTGCGTCTCGACTGATTTCTAGGATTTCTGCACGGACATGAGTACCGACACAATATGCGCAGCTTTACAATGTTACTGACCGTATAAATCCATGTCCCCTGCAAAGTCGTCCACTAGCAAACATTAGAAACCTCTTAATATGGTGGAAACGATCCTCACTCTTGAGCTGAGATGTAGGATATCGATTTGCGCAGCTCACTCATTTGGTGTACTGCCCAACGAGAGCGTTTTTAAGGAACGATCTTCTCAGAAGATGTTAGTGAGTTCCGGGAAGAGGCAGCTTAAAGATTTTTGGGCCGACGCAACGATTGATTTGTTTGGGCGCCTTTGCCTGGCGGCAAGCGGGAGCTTGAACGCCTCAAGCGCGGTGCCTTTGAACTATTGAGTGACATCTTCAAGTTATTTCACCATCACAATCACTTTTCATGTCGTGCTGAATTATTAACTGGTGGACGGTAATAGGAATGTTGTGGTAAGCAATGAATTCATTGAGCCGAATAAAGCTATGGAATGGCAATTGGGTGTGCCGCACATGTAGAAACCTCTCAACTTCCGCAGCTGGAAAACAAGTCCCGGAGCGCAAAGCATGGCAGAAGCTTCCCACAGCCCCAGCAAGAACTCGATTCGCCCCTTCGCCGACTGGAAACCTCCATTTAGGTTCTTTACGGACGGCTTTGTTCAACTACCTCCTTGCAAGAGCTACAGGGGGCCAATTCATACTACGCGTTGAAGATACAGATAAAGTGGGTTACGGACGGGTAACATTCATCTAAATTAAATCAAAGCTAACAATAGAAGAAAAGGACTGTAGCCGGAGCAGAGAAGAGATTATGCGAAGACCTAAAGTGGGCTGGTCTGCAATGGGATGAGGGTACGCTGGAATGGCTCTATGAGAAAGATTATATCTGATTTGGTTACAGGACCAGACAATGGCGGTCCTTACGGATCGTACAGACAGGTATATCTTGCGTGCTGAACTGAGCAATACGGGGCTGATAAGAAGGCCCAGTCAGAGAGAACAGAGCTATACACAGATCACGCCCAGAAGCTCTTACAATCCGGACATGCATATCGATGCTTTTGTGCCTCCGAGAGGCTAAACGAGCTTGCAAGGCAGCGGAATCAGCTTGGGCTGTCGAGTGACTACGACAGGACTTGTGCAGGTATACTGAAAGAAGAGTCAGATGAGCGGGCTTCCAAAGGTGAAGCGCATATAATAAGATTGAAGGCTCCTGCCACGCCTCCAGATTATTTCGATATTGTATATGGCGCTGTCGGCCAATCCAAGAGCAAAAAATCTCCCCTTAATAGGGGCGAACCTACATACGATGATTCTGTGTTAATCAAGTCGGACGGCCTGCCTACTTATCACCTAGCTAATGTGGTCGATGACCATCACATGAAAATCACGCATGTGATACGTGCCTCAGAATGGATGACTTCAACCCCGAAACACTTATTTATGTACAAGGCTTTTGATTGGGAACCTCCACATTTCGCCCATGTAGGTCTGCTCCAAGACATCGAGCGCCAGAAATTTAGCAAACGCAACGCCGATCTCGACATCCGAACCTTCGAGAACGATGGCATATTCCCAGAGGCTCTAGTCAACTACGTCGCTCTTCACGGCTGGTCTCATAATCTAGGCAACGATTTTCTAAGCCTCCAGGATCTTGTGCAGAACTTCGATCTAAAATTCACAAAGGGCAATACTATGGTCCAGCCTACAAAACTCATGTATTTGCAGAAAAAGTACGCCAGAAAGCACGTTGAGGAAGGCGGTGCGGTGTACGAATCGATGGTCGACAGGGTTTATGACATTGCGGAACAGAGGATCGGTCTAAAGGAAAAAGACATAGAATTCCGGAACCGCATCGCTGCCTTCATGCGCCTGGTCCCGGAAGCATACACCACCCCAAAAAACTTCTACGAGCGCCATATCGCCCTATTCGAGCTCGTAGAGCGGCCAAAATACATCCCTGCAAAGGACAACAACGGTCAGGAACTCGTGTGGAATGTAGACTCGCTATCATCAATCAACGACGTCTTCACCAAGCCGCCTTCGAGAGATAGCACCCCATGGACCGCATCCGAGACTAAAGAGCTAGTTAATAGGGCTATAAGTTCTCTGTCAAGGCTGTCTGCTTTGCACACAACAGCGGACAAAGCGGGGACATTCGAAAAAACCGAACCTCTGAAAGCAGGCCCTGAAGAAGAGTACTTGTATAATGCAGCTGTGAACCACTACCTTAGATGGGCCATTATGGGAGGGAAGCCGGGCCCAGGTGTGGCGAACAGCATGGTACTTCTTGGTCGCGAGGAGACGATGAAGAGGATGCAGGACGCGGCGAGGATTCTGGGCGTTCCGAAGTAGTACACCGAAGGAAAGAGCAAAATTGAGGAATTTGGGAGGATGTTGGGAGCAAGTCTTTGATAGGGTGGTCGAAGGTGGGTGCAGTCAGTGGTACAAAGTCGCCGCGTCAGTCATGCATTGATAGCATCATCTATTCATAAACTCATAGATCCGTATGCAACCACCTTTCCCTCAAATCCCCAACCAGCCCTTCTCCCCTTACGCCGCTTCCCCCTCCACCTCTCCTCTCGCCCTGGCCCCCACCCCATTGAACAATTTCGCCTTCACCTCCCCTGCCAACAGTCCCATCATCTCCTCTCCCGCAATCTTATTGCTATCCCTCACCACCTTCTCCAGCGAATTATCCTTCGCGCCCACCCTCTGCATCGGTCCACCTCTCGTACTTGCCTGAATAGTTTTCTGCGCATTTTGAATCTTCTGACTGAGGTCAAGCATTTGCTTACTACTGTATTCGCGATTGGTGAAAAGAGGTGATTGCGAGATCGTGGAGACCCAGTATTTGTTCCACAATAGTTCCAATAGGTGTGTGTCAAGTGTGGACTTGTAATGCGTGATGTCCAGGGAGTAATACTGGCTAGCGTGGGCCCCGAAGTCTTCGATTTTGGATAGTGGAATGGTTTGGTAATCGTCGCCTCCTGCGCCAGGGATTGGTTTGTAGTTTTCTGGGAATGTGCGGAAGGCGCCGATTTCCACTTTACCCGCGGAGATGGTGCGATCGGGGTCGATAACGACGGCAAGGAAGGGATCTTGAAAGGTTTGCTGCGTCATTTGCGTAGAGACATCAATGCCGGAGAGCCAGCAGCCGTAGCCGGGGTGGCTGTGGTACCAACCTACTGCATTCTCCAGCCTCCCGTTGTCCCGGCATGATTGTAGATACTGCACCACGTACTCGTTCGCCTCCTCGGAAGCATTTACACGGGTCTCCGTGCCCTCAACTGGTAATCGAAAGGCGTCTGTGACTATAAAGGTGTCCCCAGCGATTTTACCCTGCATGAGCCCCATAATTTCGATGGAGCCACCGGAACGGGCGTGCATGACCATTTTTAGGAGGGCGACAGCGGATATGCGGACATTCTTGAAGTGATGGGGATCATTCTTCCAAGGGTGTGAGGATGTTAGGGCTTTTTGTTCGGAGTCGTTGTAATCATAGAGGGCATCTCGATGCGGATCGACTAACTTGATGGCGTTTTCGAGCTCTAATTTGGCAAACAGTTAGTTAGAGTTCAGGAGCATGAGATGCCACATGTTACCCCAGGCTTTCTGGGCACTATCCATGATGGTGGAGGTGTGCTGAACTTCTATGGATGTTCCATCCAAGGTGTGCTTTTGACAAATATCGGTAGTAAATCACGTATTTGACAGGCAAAGCGGTATTCTAAAGGCTCTTTGTTATCCGCGTCTCTCCTTTAGATATCGATCGGTTCGTCAGAAACTCTCAGCCACGCACGTTGTTTCGAATAGTGAGGGAGACTATGGAGCTTTGAGGGTCGTTAAAGCATTGAAAGGCTTTGCCAAGCTTCCTATCGATAACGCCGTGGCAGAATAAAAGGCGGTGTGGCTGTCGGCATAGCAACAGCCGTAAGCACAACACAACGCTCGGTACCTCTTGGTTCACTGATACCCGCGATCTTGATAATCCCATTAACTATGTCAGACAGCATCACTTCTCTTCTTGAGATGAAATTTTGACAAAGACGTGTTGCTTTTGGGTACTGTTTTGCATCGTGCCTCTAAGGCGATCCCCTTCCTCGATCCCACTGCTATCCACTCCCCTGGGATCAATGCCAACCATGGACACCAGCTACCTCACCACCCAGGTATCCACCATCATAGGCCAACTGCATGGCTTGTTCGATGAGATCGGCGTACCCAGCCAAGAGCGAGAATCACGCGAATCAGAGGTATGTAAGATCTGCAACTGTATAGAAGAAGCTGCTAATACCACCTTAGCTATTTACAGCTCTATCAGAGACACTACATAATCAATTGCGCCTGGTTACTGCGTAGGTCTACCTGTGTGGTAGTCTTGTAGTCGCGCTTACTCTAACATTTTATAGAGAAAAGAGTGAGCTTACTGAAGAGGCACATCGGATCGTTAAGACTATAAAGCAGATGGAAGCATCTCTAGAAGACCGCAAACCTAACGACACCTACCAACTTGATGAGAAAGACTTGAAAGTCACCGTCCCGCTCACGCGCTGCTTACAAGGGTTGAAAGAAAAATATAATGATATTGCCCAAATCCATCGCGAACGGTTGGAGCAAGTCAAGAAACTTGTGCAGGCGCTTGAATCATACTCTTCACATCTCGAACCATCTTTTATCAAAATCAAGCTTCCACCTACCTCAGGTGATGCGTCCCCCACTTTCGATCTTTCTCCGTCGTACGTCGCAGCAGTAGACAATGAGTTCTCTCGAGTCTACGAGGAGTATACGCGACGTGTCGCGTCGGTCAAACAATTTGGAGAAGAGATCGTCAATCTATGGGCGGAATTAGGAACCCCGCAGGCACAGACCGACAATTCCATAGTCAAGCATTACCGAGAATCGCCAGAGCAGCTAGGACTCCATGAGAACGACATGGCAAGGCTACAGGCCAAGCGGGATAAGCTGATTGAGGAAAAGCGTAGCCGTGAGCGAAAGCTCAAGGAGTTAAAGGCCACTATCGAAGGTTTATGGGACCGCCTTGGTGTGGAACCACCGGATCGTAAACGATTTTTGGCCGGGAATCGGGGTTGCGGACTCAGAGCAATCAACGAATTTGAGGCGGAATTGGACCGACTAAATGAGCTGAAGCGACAAAATCTGCACCTCTTCGTTGAAGATGCGAGGTATAAACTTCAGGAGCTATGGGATGGTCTGTACTTCTCGGAAGAGGAAATGCTGGAGTTTACTCCTGCGTTTTCAGATGTTTTCAGCGATGCCCTGCTTTCCGCCCACGAAGGAGAGATCGCACGCCTAGAGGCACTGAAAGAGCAACGTGCCCCTACACTTGCTCTCATTGACAAACATCGCTCTTTAATCAAGGATCGAGAGGATCTAGCAGCCTCCAGCCTGGATGGTTCACGGCTACTGGCCAAGCCAACCAAGGGGGAAAAGCGTGATCCAACGCGGCTCTTGAGAGAGGAGAAGATGAGAAAGAGAATTGCAAAGGACCTTCCGAAAATTGAAGTTGAATTGAAGAAGATGCTAGAGCGATGGGAAGACGAATACGGTCGCCCATTCTTGGTTCATGGAGTCCGGTACCTTGATGAACTCGCAGCTGCAGCTGCAACGAGCTTACCTCCACGATCAAAAACACCTTCAGGGCCAGCACCTGTCACCACCAAAGTGCCTCTCAAATCCAGCCATGAGCCTTCCCACTCAAGGGCCGGCAGCACAGTACGAGGCTTTCCACCGCCTAGATCTCACACCCCTGTTGGTACTCTAAGACGAAATCCGCTCGCAAGCTCCGTAGCTTCAACGACTGGAGGACGAACACCAGGCGCATCCACAGCGGGAGGAAGAACACCGTCCAAGATCCCAGCACGTGTGCCACTTGGAAGTATGCAACACGGCAACAACTCCCCAGAGCGCAAACAACCGCCATCAGCACCCACATACGCCTACGATACAAGCACAATACGCAAGATGGGCCCCCCAGCCCGGGCGCCCCCTCCAAAAATGAGGGATATCTTCGTCCCACCCACCCACACCCCAGCATCGAATTACGAAACTGAAAACTTTCGCTCCGCCAGTTCGGCCTCTTCAGGTAGTGTCCGCCAGATCACCCCAGAAGACGTTTACGATGACCGTGAACGCATGTCCTACATCGCCTCCTCAGCCGCAACGTCCAATCAAAACACCCCCCAAAATTACCGCGATGTTCAAGCCTACGATGCCCGCTATCAACCCTCACAAACACGGCCATACGCCCCGGTGGCGGACAGCCGTCAGATATCCACTACGTCCACCACCACGACCACAGCTTCTGGTAGCGAGAATTGGGAAACCTTTGACGATGCTTCGGAGCCAGAGGTCGATGCTAGCGATGCCTATTACGCGAAGCTGAGAGCCGCGAAAGGGGGGAAGCGGTTTACGCCTGATGGGGGCTACACGCCTCCGCGAGGTGCACCGGGGAAGAAGTTCAAGGCGGCGTATGCAGGAGGCAACGGCACGATTGAAGAGGAGCGCGGTGGGCGCTATGTGCCGGCTGGTAGCGAGGCAGGATGGACGGATGAGGACGCCTTTTGAGATGTTCCCCCGAGCCACGACTTATGTCATGCATTATTTCTTCTTGCTGATATCCTTGGCCCACCGAGGAGAGCGGGGGTTGCTGATCGGAGATCCGACCGTGAAGTGGTTAGATAGGAGGTGCTTTCTAGGCAATGTCCAAATTTTCTTCTCGTTTGTTCAAATGCATATTTTACTTCTGCATTTGATATTATGGATGGTTCTCGCGCTCGGCAAGTTAAGCGCACCGGAAACTCTTCGGTCTGCGACTGAAGATTCGAGCAATAGACAGCAAGGGAGGTGTGCTGAAAACGCTATTTCTTGTGTATACTAGCCGGGCGTTTTATGAGGTGTGCAGGGATGAGGTGTGGTCTGGTGTTTGGTGGCAAGGACATAGGGGATTGGTGGTGTTAGTTTTTGAGATGTAGATGAATTTTGTTGAGTCGTGTCAACTACTTTTCATAAATGCCTTGTAATGTCTCATGGAAGAGGTAAGCTTGGTATCTGAGATTCCGCTCTGCGTGTGAATTGTGAAATCTAGGAAACAGGACGAAGCAGCTACGACCCTGTCAGCAGCTAGCTATTCTATGGGTATCATTTAATTGAATCGGGAAAATAACGCCTCGATGATGCAATACTCTTCCCTTCCCTCTTCCCCTTCTCTCTACACTTAAGGTATGGAAGGCACGTACCCCATATAGTACCCAAACACCTCATCTCTTATGCTTTACCATAACCCCACTCAGCCCCCTCACACTCCCCCACACGCTCTCCCCAACCACAACCGGCGTCTTCCGCCCCTTCAGCCTTTGATCGACCAACCACATCCCCACCACAAACTCCTCCTTCTCCAGCCACCCTTCCCCCTTCCCATCCACCAGGTCCCAGATCTCGGACAAATCGTCAAAGGAGAGTTTGGAGCGCGCCCAGATGTCGCGGACAATGAGGTTGAGGACGCCTGTTGCTGCGGTTGGGGGATTCGTGGCGGTAGAAAGAGGGAGGAAAAGGCCACGGTTGGCGGCCCAGATGCCCTCGTAACGCTTGCGCTCTTTGTCTGTAATCGATTCGCGCCAGCGCTTGCGGTCGCCTTCGTGGTGTTTGTGGGGGTGTTTTTTGAGGATGCGGTTGCCTTTGTGGTGTCTATGTAGATCGCTCTCATCGTTGGAAAACGATCTTTCGCCACGTAAGGTGTGACGCATTCCTTTACCAGGGCTCGGAGTGCGGGAGATCTGCTCTTCGCTGTGGTGACGATGGAAGAAAGGCGGTTTGGAACGGCGTAGGAGCGGTGCGGGTGCGGGTATGGGTGCGGGTTTGTTGGGGGATGGGGCGCGGGAGGAGGCGAGCGAGGAGGCGACCATGGCATTTGCGAGAGAGGAGGCAGTTAGTTGAGGAGTAAGGCTATGGAGGGAGAGGATGGGTTCGGCTGTGGATCTGTAGGGCCCGATGGTGTAAGGTAGATGGTCGAGGCTTGTCGAGGTAGCTGAGACAGATCGGGATGGTGGTTGCGATGGAGGTCTATTAATGATGGGCGGTGCAGCCAGTCGTGGTGGGGGATGAGAGGGTGGACAGACTTTGGATGGGCTCCGCTCTACAGTAGATCTGGGAGAGCGAAGTTGGTCGACTGCCGAAGCGTAAGATGATGCAGATGAGCTGCCAGCAGAGTGGTTGGTGTATGAAGACGTCCCACTATCTTTAGGTTCCGGAAGAGCGGGGCGCATTGATGAACGTCGAGGCGGCGGAGGTGCAGGGACTTGACCCTTAGTATGAGCTACTAATTGTGCTCGCCTCTTCTGTAAGGGGATGTGAGGTCCTGTATCAACGGTTGTCCTTTCAACTTTCCGAGTAGATGAGTCTCTAGAGTGATTCGAGACCGATGAAGCATTTTCTGCTGTTGATGAGTCGGAGGCTATTGCAGACCGTGAAGAGATCCTCGGTGATATGGAAAGTTTGATAGGACTTGGGCTTGCCAGAGTGAACGGCTTCACCGCGGTGAGATTTGCGACCATTGAGGGATCGTAATTCCTCGAGGCCAGCGGAGACGTCCTCCCTACGCTTGGCGGACGGACCGGAGTGGGGCTAACCAACTGAGTTGACCTCTCTTGCTGATGATGAGCATCTGTTTCGGATACCACTCGCTTGGAGACCTGCCTGGCCTCGAAAAGCTTGACCAAGGCATCTGTTGCAGCAATAGGAGTATCGTCAGGACCGTCAGCTTTCGGTGAGAAGTCACTTCGACTTCTTCTCAATGCTGCTGGTCGACGTGAAGTGAGTTTCAACAAGGCCGTTGGATTGTGCTTCGTAGTAGACTTTGAAGCAGCGAGCACAGCGGCGATGTGGGACGGCGACTGCTCACGGCTTCGGGCTGACTGTATGACTGACTCGTGTTGAGACTGATAGCTAGATGCACTCTCCGCGGAGTGTCGTGGGGGGCTTCCGTCGGCACCAAACTCCCCCTCCTTCTTCCGTCTTCCAACACCAGCGAATGCAGCAGCTGCCAGCGCTCCATCGGTACCACTGTAAGTATTGACCAGTGGTTTTGCGGGGGCTAGAGGGGAGAAAAAGGCGAGGGATGCGCCTCGAAGAGCTGCTGATTGACGTCGCGCATCGCTAGCCTGGGGTATTCTGGAGTGATTAGAAGGGGAGGGGTCTCTAGAAGAAGAAGAGTAGCCCATGAATCCATGGAACTCTGAGATAATTGAATACAAATGTCAACCAGCATTTGATCTTTGGAGGTGGGTTGTCAGTGCTTGTAGCTTGACAACTGGGATAAACTCTCGGAATGTGGTTGTCGTAGGTACAGTAGATGGTGATTCGCTCCTGCTAGATATTTAATCGGCTAAATCTTTCATTCGATAAATAAGCGGCTGTTATTATCATTGAATAGTCGGCCTATGTCGATTCTAAAGGATCTTCGATTGTTCATATCTCAAGAAGTCACTCATAGAACCAGAAGTTGCACATGTTTCTTTGATACGTCTGCCAATACTGACTCTTACAGCCATCTTGATAGAAAGGATCTACAACAGCAGTAGACTAGAACTTTCATACACGTACACTGCAAGCAGAACATCGAATTACGGCTCATGTCCATTCTGTCACTAGAACCCTTTCCAGAATAGAAAGGTGTGACCAATATATGAGCGACCCAGACGAAAAACGATCCAGTCTTCTCGGACCCCATGAACCGACCTCTCAAGCAGACTGCTCTTATATCGAATAGGCGACTTAGGTAACAACCTTTCTTGCTAGATTGATAAACTGCCTCCACAATCTTTCCTCGTCCAACCCTCGTTCTCGATGAGCATTTGCCATCCCATCCTCCCGCAACTCGTCCATCCCTCCTTCCTCGTAAATATCCGGCAAGCGTCTGTCCAACTCTACTACGAGCTTCGACTCCAATCTTGTAATCTTGTTCCGAATGCTTTCCAGTGTTCTCTCATACTTGTGTAAGCATTCTGCGTTGTTGCAAACTCCAACCTGATCTTCAACTGGATAAGAATTCTGTAGAGGGCATACACGGATGGAGCCTCTTCTACACATAGAGGACCTAGGCCGGCGTATATATTTGTTCATCGAGCAAGAGCATACGGTGCAACTCGTGTATCTGATGATATGATAGCACATCTTGAAGGTGGACGTGGCAAGTTATCGACTGATCTGTTTGTCTGTAGCGTTCCCGAAAAGTTGTCGATGTATGGCAATAGAGACGCTGCACATCTTCTTCTTATATTCCTCAAGTGGCTAGGTCAGCCTTGTTTCTGTTTGTAAATGTCGCAGAGTTTCGGGACCATCAGGTGAAACAATTTTCTTTATAAAAGGGCAATTTCCAGAAGACTCTGGATTTCCTTACTACCCTTCTCCTTATGTTTGGGTCCATGTACAAGTGCATTGGGACTGAAAGTCAAAGAAATGATGCTTTCTCTGTGATGATTGACCAATGATCTGTCTCTTTCCACTGGACGCTTGTATATCTCTCAAGGTAGCCAAAGAACGTATGATCCAAACGACATTCATTTGGCAAAGCTCTTTCCTTATGGATTCAGAAACAAAGCTGCGGTATGCTGCTTGTACCGTTGAAGCTAGGGATTGAAGACAATTCTACATCTACTGTTCCCTTTAAAGCGGTACAAATCCTGCGCTTGTCATTAATACATTGCTTTAACTCAGACCTTTAACTCTAGATATCTTACGTTCTTCATCCAGTAATGTTCGCTCCTCCCAGCTTTGTTCAACCCAATCGACAGTCACCAGTCGGGGGAGGCGCTTGCGTCTGCAGGTGGCGTCAGCAAGTAGTTCAACCAAGAACACGAAGACATGCGTGGAAAACATTTCCCTCAGGATCTTCACCCTGCACTTATCGTTCTCTACCAAAACATGCGTTATCTTGTCATTCGCAAGATCGGTGGTGAATTCAGCTCCTGCAAATCTTGCTGCATTAACAGCTTGTTTCATCCTGAACCCAGATTTCTCTAGAGCATTGGGCTGAACCACGGATGAAGCACCATTAGATTGAATTGTATTCTGCTCATCAACACACAGTAGCAAACCCCCGAACATCCAGCCAGGCAATTCTCCAAGATCATGGTCACGCTCTGACAACTCGGCCCTGAACTTGTTAGGGCTGAATGTATGCTCGTACTTATATGGCATCTCTTTGGAGATCTGGTAATACATCAGTAGATGCGTAGCATGGTGCAAGGTTCTTTTTGTTACCTCTCTGAGCTCATCCAAGCTGACATCCCTGGCGAAACTATCACCATACTCATCTATATTACTTTCAATCATAGATTTTGATTCTTCTTTTATGAAGAACATGTGCCTGCTTTGTGTGAGTGTCACCTGGTGTGTGGCTCAAAATGATAACAGGACAAACCTCGGCTCCAATGGAAGCAGTAACGTCGGAACGTCTCCATCACTCTCACTCTGTGTAATGTTGTCGAATATCCATGATGGTCGCACAATGTCGAATTCACTACGCTTCTTCAAAGATGCAACTTTGACAAGACCTGAGGAGGGTCAGCAAGTATAAGGCTATACACCAGTGATAGACTTACCTCTATCTGCTATGCATAGAGTGTTTGGTGCGGCATGCTCGCTTTGAAATATCTTCCCGCCGTTGGATTTAACCATCTGCTCGAGCTCGACCTTGGTCTTTTTGGGTTTCAAAGACTCGCTCATGATATCTTCTCTTCCATTAGCTTAGTTTACCTTGCGGTTGTATCCTGAAACATACAAAAGTTCAGACCATCAAAGACGTTTGTCGCTGGTCCACCGTAAGGCGTGGTCAAATTGTCTTCATTACCAGCTATGTTAATAGGCTTCTTGCGGGTTGCTTTTTGCCTCCTTTCCCTATGATCATCAACCTTGAATTGCTTTTCCTTATGCTCAATCTCTACGTGCTTTTGCAGCGCCGCAAAATCAGAAATCGATAAGGCACTTTTCCAATCACGGTCCGTCCGAATACTCTTGAATCTCGGAAATCGTAGTGTCTTTTCCATTCTGAACTGATCGGTGACTGATACGGATGCTGCTTTCACGGAAAGGACGACCGAATCATCCGGTCTGATCCATTCATCAGGCTGTTCGTACTGCAAGTCTCCACCTGCCAGCTCGATATACTCTGTGGGCGGATTTTTGCGATCCCATGTCCTCCATTTGCCTTCAGTACGATGGCGTACTTCTGCGTAATCGGCTGCTGTGAAACCACCTCCCACCTTGAAGAAAGAAAAGAACTTCATGGGGTTTGCCCCTTGCTGCACTTGATTTTCGTCAACTCTCAGCCCACACATGAAACTTGATAAACGACCTCCTCGATGACCTGAGCCGTAGTAGCCACCTATCACCATGCAGTCCAAGGATTCACCATACTCAGTCATGTACTCGGGCTTGACCTTCATCCAATCATCGTTTCGATCGTTTAGACAGTACCGAGATCGTGGATTCTTGAGCACTAATCCCTCGGAAGCTTCCAGTACGACCTGGCGAAGTAATTTCTCCACGTAAATTGCAGTTGTGGCTTCTTTATAAGAGTGCACCTCCAGCCTACGGTGGATTGATGTTACGCTTGCTTCAAGTGCTCTCCTGCGGTCTCGGAGGGTCCAGTCCGTGAGTGATTGCCCGTTCAAGTACAGAAGGTCGAAGACCCTGTATAGTGGTCTTGGACCAACAGAGTGTGGGTTCTTCTGTTCAGCTAAGGCAGCGGTTTTAAGGGTACCAAATGGCACCATTGCATCTTCTTTGGGGTCCCAGGTGATCATTTCGCCGTCGAGGATGATGTTGTCCACACCTTCATGGAACGCATCTTTGATGTGCCTGGTCAATGCGGAGTTTTCATCCATGTACCCATTTCCATAGAGGTAAGTATAGTCCTTAGCTTTCCTGGACCAGAAGCCAAACTTCTTACCTCCTGGAACATTATCGTCGCTGACCATGTGAAGTTGCATTCTCTCTCCATCCAGTTTCTCTTCGATCCAAAACACAGGATCAATCTCTGTGGGTCTCATCCTGTGAATCATCTTCTCAAATGAATTCATTTGAAATTGTGCAAGCTGTGGTTGAAAGCATTGCATGAGAGTGATACCCCGATCATCGCCTTCGAGACGAATAGACGGGTTGTACAACTCCCAGCAGACACGACGTAAATTAGACGATATGTTGAATAAACTTTCGGCGTCTGGGTGCCAGATGCTGAAAAAGGTCTTCTCAGTTGCACCAACTTTCATCTGTCGTAGAATCATTCGAATAAGCCACATCATCTCCTCGGCATTCATGTTTATATAGAACTTTTCGAAGATGGGCTGTTGGTTCTCCTCCTTCTGTGCTGCGGAAAGCTTGTCTAGAAGCGTGTTAACCTCACCGATGGTCATCTTTCCAACGTGTGTCAGCATAGGACGCTTGGAGATGACCTCGAAACATCGTCCAGCGAAGTCTCCTGCCATCTTGCTTGCAGCATTCTGTCCGGGTTGTTTCCAATTAAGAAGATTGTACCCGTCTTCTGAGTCTTTGTTAATCTTCATCACTTTGATGAGAAGCTTCCCTATGGTCTTTTCTTTTAAGCCATACATTGCCCGATCTCGATCTTTTTCCGGTATAATAAGACGGAACGCAGGATAAATGTCGTTCCCAACTTCCTTCCGCCATCTCGATATAAAGCGCTCTACGATGTTTCTGCGTATTTCATGGGGATTTGGGTTCGACGGTCCATGAGGACCCAGCTTCTTCCTTGCCGTAGTCGGGCCTGTAGGCTTCTTCTTGTTTTCGTTCAGAGGATTGAAAAGGGTTAGAAACAGGTCATGGAAAGGCAAAGTTTCGGAGTGATTGCGGGGTCGATGCGGATATCTGTTCGCGACGTGAGATACGAGAGGCTAAAGTCGAATCAGTTGTCGTCCTTACTTCTCATCGAGCTCTTGCTCTATCAACGGCTCTTTTCCACCTTGGTCGTTGTTGACCAGTCCGGCATCGGTCATGGTAGAGTCTTCCATAGCTCCCAGTTCACACCGTTATTATAGCAGTGGAAAATTGTAATCGCTGATTTGGGTATAAAGCTGGAGATGAGGTTAGCAGGTGTTGAGGGCCAAAAAAAGGCATCAGCATTTGATTTGAAACTCGCAGCATCGCTCGCTCGCTCGCTGTTCATGGTTGACTTGACGTGCTATCGATAAGCCCTACAAGGCAGCACGCTACGGGACGGTCGCGTGTTCACGTGACTCGTCCAGGTTATCCAACTCACGCCCAAAACAAGCAACAGTACGGAGGTATGGAGTATGGAAATGCAGCAGTACAGTTCAACCCTGCCCAAGCCTTTGGCTTTCGGGAACATGTGATGGAGACGGGAAGGGAAAGATTCCGGAGGTTCTCCTTATCGCTGAATTTGTGAGATCTCACGTTTTACATACTCATGGTCATAAATATCGCTCAATCAATGCCATGGTTAAAGCACTCTTACCGTAGGGTTGGAAAGGTTTGGTCCCAAACCCGTTCATAGGCTCATAGCCTACCTTACTCGTTACTTTTATTAACGCTATAAATTAGAAAATTAAATAAGCAGACCCATGCAGGGGCATGTTGGACATTTTCGTCGGATAGTAGTAGTCGATACTCTAGCGAACGTCGCTCAAGGATCGTGGAGCACAAAGATCCCACAATGGGTATCCTTATCCCTCCTCCCTCCTGGGGAACACAAGGTTTTCCTGTCTCGCACCTTGGCTTTCCCCTCACAGTCTTCGCATGTTTTCTCTTCTTCTTCTTCTTCTTCTTCTTCTTCTTCTTCATTCCCCAGGCTTTTCTTCTGGCCTTTCCCCCTGCTTTCCATCATTTCCTAACAAAGAGTAACTGTCTGTCACATCGCTGGTAGCCCAATGCGTCAGATTTATGTTACTGTTGGCCTGGCCCATCTCTGTAATTTGACTTCAGCTGTGATTTTGAAGATCAAGCATGATGTGGCAATTTATCAATGCCCATCAAGCTCATCGCCAACCCATTTCCCTCGCCTAGAAGATGTTAGCATTGGGGAGCTACATGTACTCTTCAACAATGGCTCTCTTACCAGTGTTGATCTCGTACATGCAAGTCTATCCTTCAAACCTCCATCAAAATCCCCCAGCCTGACAAATTAAGGCCTTCATTGAGCGAACCTTGGAAGTCAATTCCGTTCTTCACGCTGTTGGTGAGATCAATCCGGATGCATTATCTATCGCCCAAAGATTGGATGTAGAGCGAGCTGCGGGTCGAACACGAGGGTCAGCAAGACTCATTGTAAGTTACCAAGTAGATGCTGACGAAGAATAGACCACTTCATGGGATACCGATATTGGTAAAGGTAGGTTTTCCGTCAGTAGCCTCTTATCAACATCATCTAAACCTTGACAGGATAATATTGCAACTCAAGACAAAATGAATAATACAGGTGCTGAATTCCTGCATCTGCTACAGGATTCCATTAACCCAAGCAGCTGGATCATATGCTCTTCGAGGAGCCACAGTCTCTCGCGAGGCCACCGTTGTATCGAAACTACGTGATGCCGGGGCAATCGTCCTCGGTAAAGCCACCATGGGCGAATGGGCACAGATGCGATCACGTAAAGCGAGCTCTTCTCATGGGTGGAGTGCCTACGGTGGCCAAGGGCACGGGGCATACTACCCACTCCAAGATCCCCACGGTAGCTCCAGCGGCAGTGCGGTTGCAGTATCAGTAGGGCTCGCATTAGGTTCGCTCGCAACAGAAACGAGTGGCAGTATCGTCAACCCGGCTGAGCGGAACAACGTAGTGGGCATCAAGCCAACACTCGGCCTAACATCCCGAAGTAAGGTTATTCCTATCAGTCTTCGCCAGGATACGGTAGGACCCATTGCTCGAACTGTGACAGACGCCGCATATCTCCTTACCGCAATGGCAGGAAAGGACAAGTTCGACAACTGGACCTCCACTCAACCTTTCGAAGAACCTCCTAACTACGTTGAAGCATGCAGATTTCCCGCTCTTAGAGGCGCTCGTATCGGTGTTCCGCGCAACGGAATCGACTACTTCCTCGGAAACACCACAGCTCCCATCATGTCCGCCTTCGAAAACGCCCTTCAAGTCATCCACCACGCTGGAGCCACAATAACGGACCCAGCCAACTTCCCCTCCTTTGACGTCCCATCACTCAGTCGTAACTCGAGCATCGTCCTGGACACCGACTTTGTCGCCGGACTTTCCGACTATCTGTCTTCCCTCGTATCAAACCCTAATGGTCTGCACAGCCTTCACGATGTCACTCAATACACCATGAACGACCCTCGGGAGGAGTACCCCAATCGTGACACCTACGTCTGGGACCGAGAGCTCGATCGCAACATTACCAACTCCTCTCCCGAATCTTTCCAAGCATACCAAGCCAACCTCCGTATGGCTGAAGAAGAAGGCGTTCTCGGTGCCCTCGATAAGTACAACCTAGACGCGTTAATCATGCCAACATTTGCATCCTTCCATCTCCCGGCTATTGCGGGACTCCCTGTCATCACTGTTCCTCTAGGTTTCTACCCAGCCGACACACTAGTTGTGATGAATCCAAAGGGTACAATGGTGTCTGTAGGCCCCGGAATCCCGTTCGGGATTGCCTTTCTGGGCAGGAGGTGGAGTGAGGAGATGTTGATTGGGTTGGCGTATGCGTTTGAGCAGAGGACAATGGTGAAGAGGGCAAGAAAACCTCTTATTTCGCCCTCTTTCGAGCTGGGGGATCTGAGGGCTGGGGTTGCTGAAGCAACTTACATGATACAAACATCGCCTACGCAAGAGTATACAGCAGAGCAGCCGTTCTTGGACCAAACGGTGCCGACTTCCTCAAAGGGATATTCTACGATGCGGCAATGGACATCGTTGCTACGACGCTTTTTCGCCCTGGTCGGAGATTCCTCACGATGAAATGACAGATCTCTTTGGATTTGCGGCTTATAGGCGGTATTGCTTTTTGTTTTTTGCACGCTTTCTTCAAGATATACCCGGAGTCTGGTTTTATCTAGCGATTTTATCCTTGCGTGGAGCACGAGCGGTTTCTTATAAAATAGACTCTAGATTCTGCCTCTTGGGACGGGCGATGATTTATTTCCATCAAGAAAATTGACCAGGTCGATGAAACGCATGCGATAGTACACCTTGATGGTTTTTGGTTTCTATATTGAACACGACCCGCTATGTTCCCCAATTCTCTATGCCAACTTTACCGTTGTTATCAATATTTCCTTCGCATTTACGCTCCCCATCGCCAACGGGACAACAAGAAAGATAAACCTCTCCACTCTCCGCCCACATCTCTTTATCTCGTACAGAAGTGCTTTGTACGTCAACTTTCAAATTTTTTCTTTTCGGTTTCCAGCGGCTAAAAGGCTACACACTCAGTGCACCCATCCCAACATATCCATCCTCTCAAGTCTAAAATCAAGAAAACTTTCCAACTCTACAACGGCGAGCATAATGATATCGCAGTGCTAAATCCACCAACGGTCCCTACCTCCAACGGAGCCAAAAATAAAGGAAGAACCCTCTACTTCATTCATCCCTCTTACCGCGTCTACTCCACGGTACAGTAAGTCCGGATTTTCTATAAATTTTTCCAATAACCCAGAAGGCCATACCAGCGAAATCACCGCGAACCAAGGGCAATCCTCTGTGCCAACTATATCTGCTGTAAGAGATATTCAAATATCTGATATGACCTGCATTCGAAATACTGCAAGTGCCTATGAGTGGTATGCTTTCCGTTATGGACAAATAACACCCCCCTCCCGGCCTTTCCCCCTCCCTCCAAGCCCCATCTGCTCGTGTCTCCGGCACAAGCCTTTCCCTTCCCCTACCCGTCCCTGCCTTCCCCAGACCCTCCCCAAATATCTCTTCCTCCGAACCCCTCCCTTCACCATATTACCTCATCCGATCCACCCCCTCCATCAACATTGTCCCTTCTGCCCAAACTTTCCCTCCTCCTCACACTACCGATCAAGACTTGTATCGTACAAGCGGATGCTGGATGCTAGTTGTGGGAAAGGAACAGGCGCAGGGAAATCTCGTAAAAAATAAAACCAGTAGAGAGAACCAGAAGGCTAGGTATGACAGCCACGATCGAATGGGAGGGCATGAAACAACAAGACCCACATCTTACATTTTAAATCTCTTGCACAAAGACACCCCACCCCACCCCACCCTCCCCCCAAACCGATCCCGTGACCACCGCTCCCGCAATCTTCGATCCCGGCCAGCACACACACCCTCCTACCCCTCCACCAACATGCAGTCATCATGCACCCTCCATGCAGGAACAATCAGCTCGTGTAACAACACCAATAAAGACCTGCCATTTTCAGGAAAGGTGCGAGAGTTGTGGCCTGCACCAAGAGAGAGTCAGCGGCGATAAGGAAAATGAAAGTTCTAGATGTTCTTATTGGTTGAACTTGTGTGAAGGCGAGGTCTTGATATACTGTCAACGCTCGCATAGAGATGTTACGTAGGACAGTATTCCGTACGGAGTAGTGCTTTGGGTGTTGCTTTAGGTTGCTCTAGGGTGTGGCTCTAGGGTGTTGCTCTAGGGTGCTGTTCTAATACTAGAGATATGTACAGGTGTAAGGTAAGAGTGGCAGGAACATATACAAGCCCAAGTTCATTCGCGAACGCTGAAAACGTATTGCCATAATGTCTTAAAAGGGTGTAATGGGCTTGAAGGCGCCAGACTGATCGTGAACGTTAAGGCGTGAAGTAAAGAAATATCCAATGACTGCAGGACAGTCGACCGTTGCAGAGTTCGTAAGGCTAGAAAGTACAGCAGTTAACAGCAGCCATTACCGTAAAGCCGAGCGTTAGGTTGCCCGAAAACGTCGAGAGGTGGTGTTGCTCTATTTGTGTAACCTCCAAGGTTCCCGATTCTCTTTATATGGACAAGGACACCCACCTCCTCGGCGTCCCTGTCCCCGCCTCCTTATCCTCCGCCGGCTTTGTTACCTGCCTTGCCGGCAACCACAGCCTCGCTCTCCCCAGACTCGTATCGCTAAGCTTCCCCACCTTCCTCATGTTCATCTCCAATACAACCACCCTCAAAAAATCGCTATTCTCTCGTGGCTCTCTTTGTCTTGTAGTGGAATCAGGAAAAAAGCACTGGTCCGCTTCTCTGCTTGTTGGGTTGGAGATAAAAATTGGGGGCGAGGAAGATTTCTTGGATGCGCTTGTTGCGCGTTGGTAGGTCTGAAGTTGAATTGAGGCAGTACAGTTGTTTGGCTTCGAGTGGTCGTGCTGACGGTAGAATTCAGCTGGGGAGACAGTGATGGGGTTAAGGTATCTTCGAAGAGCAGGGACTGGAAGGTCGGTGGACGGCAGAGGTCGCCTTTCGTCTGTATATTGCGGGGACATGGAGAACAAGGATCGTGCAAGGTAATCATCACGTTGGACAGGGGCGGTGAAGTTGGAAAAGGAACGCGCGGCGGATTTCAATAATCGGAGGGAAGCTGTGAGGTTTGATTTGAAAGTTGATCGGTTGTTTGGCAGCGTAACATTTGGTGTAAGAATGTCAACATCGCTAGGGGATGGGATCGGTTCGTGGTCCACTTCTAGAGGTAGTGACAACAGAGGGTGGTCCAGGATGCAGTCCTCGGCTATTGAGGAAGACGGAGTTTTCTGTTTCCTATCACTACCACTTCGTGTTCGCATCGATATGCCAGGCGTCGAAGGGTTGCTCGCGGAACAAATCGACTCGGCATCAGTATCGAGGGAAGGCATCGACTCGCTTGACAATGACCGAATCGATGACAGAGGACCGGTTGTCATGTCACTCCCAGCGCTCATATTTTCCGGATCAAGCTCGTTCGACGGGCTCTGAAGTACGCCCCAGGATCTAGGGCTAGAGGTCGAAATAGCATGTCTGCTTCCCGAAGCCTTTGCGTCCTTTGTAAACCCACTTGCGCCTCGGTGGGCCACCTTGCGGCGGTGCTGTTGATGTGCTTCATAACGCGATTCTGGGAGGGACGTCACGGCAAGCAAGGCGGCCACCGATGACGGTATTGACTGTGGATCGTGAGGCGCCTTACCGCCATCAGGAGTGACCAAAGCGCTGTGAGCGGGATCTTTGCCCCTCCGCTGTCTGCCGCTCTGGGTACGTGTAGGAATAATGACTGGCGCCGAGGGAGTGGCAAGGGATGCTTGAAGCATCCTTGCCGGTTTCGTTGGCCCTTTGGACACCTCCCTCCGCTGTGGTTTCTTAGGAGCGCGCTCCGTGACTATTATCTCCATGCTTTTATTGGCTCGTAGTTTAGGTGACGTAGGTGGGGAGGAGTACTGATAAGCCCGCGGCACCATCATGATGAAGGTTTAATGTATATTTCGAATGAGATTTGTTCGAGAAACATGTTTCGCTGTTACTTTCAGCGTGTAGTCAGCAAGAGAGGCGTCGACGCTGGCGGTGAGTGCGGTGGGTCTCTTTGCCGTGGGACGGGTAAGCACGAGCCATCGATGGTCAAGGACACGGAGGCTGAGAGATTACATCTGCAGCCTCAAAGGCACAGCTGGGATTTGGTGTTGGTGTCGCCTGATGGCAGTGAAAGGAAGAAGGAGCGGGAGCTGACAAGGTAACGACAAGAAGGATGAAGTAGTAGTAGTAGTAGTAGTAGTAGTAGTATTGTTGTTGTAATAGTAGTAGTATATAAACCGGGCCATCTCGTTTGGTGTTTTGTGCACGGTTGTTGGGCTTTTAGCTTTTAAATGACACCTGGTGGTATCTGACTCGTAGATGATTAATACTTCGGCAGGTTCCTGGATAGAGAACGAGATAAGAGGCACACGACCCGTGCAGGATGTAAGGTATGTACGGAAGTACTCGTCCACAGTAGTAAGTAAGTAGCTTATCACTCTTATGTACGCCTGCCAAAGCAGCGTACCGTCAAACCCGGTTGGACTGCCCTACTAGGCGGCTTTATCCCAGTGCCGAGGCGACATGCTGAAGCCTCTATTCGTCTCCCATGCCTTCATCACTTTTCAAAGAAGCCGACAAAACCAACAACAACATTATTGGGTGGATCAAAACGGAGTTCTGCCTCCAAGGGAATATTATTCCATACCAGTTGGTATCAGCACTACTGTCCGTACAGTGTATCTATCATACATGATACAGTCTACGAGTACATACTAGGAAGTATCTCCGGCGACTGCGAGGACCCACTTGCGTGGCACAACTGCCAATGACCATCCCAGGTCGGACGGTACCCACGCGTCAGAGTGACACATCTCTCTGCTGCCTATACCGACGTTGCATTATTGCATACCTTAATCGAAGGGAAGGTAAAGTACGTCATAGGCATTTTGGGGGAGAAACGTCCAGGCTACCACTGCGGAAGTATTCCCGGAACCGCTTCCTCTTCGGTTGGTCCTGAGGTTGAGCCCCGCGTGGTCCCATGGACACCCGTTGATGTTTCTTTCGGGATGATTGGAAATAGACGATGGATTGAGAGGAGCGAGAGATTGTTTAGATAGAATACCTTCCACTTGAGCCGAAGGCCAAGCGCGGCTCCTACGACACAATAGCCGCACTGCTCGCCGCCGATTTCAGAATGTCAAATGTCATTGCTTCAGCGAACAGGAGTAAAAGATAGCTACTGTGGTATCATATCAAAGAAGATCCCGCCATCTAAGCTAGCTTCCACTCAAAATGGTGTTTTCCCGTCTGCGGCAACCCAGCACCTTCCGACTTCAAATCGAACATGTGCTTCCCAAAGTAA
>JAABUS010003281.1_pt1 | contig 26758 bp, 8 predicted proteins | sample 5560161 | NCBI WGS metagenome assembly JAABUS01 (sample SAMN10711885, study PRJNA513376) | rock metagenome | isolation source: Antarctica rocks | place: Antarctica: Victoria Land, Trio Nunatak nord | collected 2016-01-04
TTAAATTATATATGTAAAATTATTAATTTAAAATTTTAATAATATTATTTATTTTATTTTTATTTTAAATAATTTAATTTAAGTCGATTTTAATTTTATTATTAATTTTATTCTTATTAATTTTATTAATTTTATTCTTATTGTCTTTATCTTTTTTATCTTTATTATTTTTTTAACTATTATTATTATTATTTGTTATTATATAATAATTATAATTTGATATTTTCGCATTATCTTAAATTTTGTATTAATTTTTATATTAATTTTTATTCTTTTTAATTATTTTATCGAAATTTTCTATTTTAACAATAAGAATTTAAGAATTTTTTTCTTTTTTATATTATTCGAAATTGCAGAAAATTTTATAAAATTATTATTGTTATTTTTTTTTAAGTTATTTAAGTTATGATAATAAATAATTTGTTATTAAATAATTTCTGCAATCAATTTTATATAAATCGAAAAACTTTTATTAATATTAAAGTTATTGTTAATACTTAATTATAATATCGATTAATTTAAATATAAAATATAAATAATATATTTAAATAATATATATTTTCTTAAAAGAGAATTCTATTTTTATATTTATATTTTCAAATAACTTTTGCATTTTTTTAATAATTTTAAATTAATTTCTTTTTAAATTGCAACTTTTTTTTTTTTTTTTTTTTTATAAAACATTGTATTATAAAGTTGTTAATATTATATAATTTATTGCATTATTTAAATATATTATTATAAAAATTTTAATTAATTCGATATTTTTTAATCTTATTTTTAATATTTTTTTATATATTTTTATAATTTAATTTAAAGACTTGTATTTAAACAATTGTTTTATATAATTTTTTAATTTAAATTAAAATAATTTTGCAATTATTATTTTGTTTTTAATTTTTAATTTTTTTAATATATAATTATAACTTGCGAAACTTTTTAAATTAGTTAATAGCATTTTTATTATTTGTGCGTATACTTAACTTATTTTACAAATAATATATAACAAGATTTAAAGAATAAAAATTTAAAAAAAATTAACAAAATTGTAAATAATATATTAAGAAATAGTTTTATTAAAATAAAATAAAAAATATATATATTAAAATTAAAGTTTATATTTATTTATTAATATTTATTTTAAACTTTTGTTAATACAAAATTATTATTTTTTTATGCATTATTATATTGTATTTTTTTTAACAATATTTGTTTTTTGTGCTTTTGCTCTTAAATTAGCGATCAATTTATAATAATGTTAATAATAATTCTTAAATTCTTTCCTATATTTGTTTTTGTAATTAATAATAATATAATTTTCTTTTTTATTTTCCAATTTATAAAGATTAACTTTATATATAAAATTTAAAATATTGACAAAATTATATAATGTATTGTTTAATTTTTTTGTTCTTGAATAATATTTCGCAAATTTTGTCAAAATTTTATTAAAAATCTTAAGTATAATATTTGTTAGAAAATAGATATTAATTTTTATTATTTTCTTTAAATATTTAAGATAATTAAACATTATATTAAATATTCGAAATTCTAAATAAATGTTTGTATTTATTGTTCGCAAAACTATAAAAATATATTTATAAAAAAAAATTAATATATTATTAACAAGCAAAACTAAATTTTATTTGTTTTTATTAAATTTTATTTATTAAATTTTTAAATTTTATAAATATTTTTTTATTTAAAAACTAATATAATTGCGTAATTAATATATTTGAAAAAACATAAAATAAATAAAATTTTAATAAATACAAATATCTTATACTAGTTTTCAAGACTTTTTATTAATTTTCTTTAAAAAAAAATTGAAACAAAGTAAATATTAAAATAAGTTATTAATAGCAACTATAAAAACGCCAATCTAATAAAATTAACATATATATTATCTTCTTATATTACTACAAATTTAAATTATTTTCTAATTATATTAAATAAGTTTGTACTTTTTGTAACATTTTAAAGTTATTTATTTTTTAATTGTACAACAATATTGTTATCTATTGTTTGTAATTCTATAATTAAAATAAAATTTCAAATTACAAAATTAATAATATAAGTTAAACAAAAGACAAAATTCTATTATTTGTTCTATTAAAACATTTGTTAATTTAAGAATTTTTTAAGTTTATTCTTAAATATGTTGTTATTACTTAAATTATTAGTAATATTTTTGAAAAATCTATCTTTAATTTTAAAAGACTTTAAAATCTTTACAAGCTTTAAAATTAATTAACAATCTATATATTTAATATTAAAAAAAAAATTTAATAAATTATTCGCAAAATTGAAATAAAATATTTATTTAATATATTAACACTTCTAGATAAACAATTCTTTAAAAATTAAATTATATATTTAAAATTATAAAAATAGATTAAATATTTTTGAAATTAATCTTAATTTTTTTACAAATTTAATTATATTTGAAGAGAATTATTTTAAATAGTTTAATGCAATTTAAAAGTATTAAATTTGAACAAAACATTTTCAAAAGTTTTCAAAAATTAAAATTATTAATAATTTGAAAAAATAAATTCAAATTTATATAAGATTTGTATAGTTGATTTTTTCAATTATTTTTAATAAAGAATAATAACAAATTAATATAATTTCTTTTTTAAAGAATTATTAGTTTTGCATTATTTATATGCATTATTAATTGTAATTTACGCGATTAAAGACTAGATTAATTATAATTTATAATCAAGATTATTTTTATTTTAAACAAAAAGAAAATTAAAGATATTTCTTTATATTTAATATGTTTAAATAATTATAAACTATAAAATAATTCAAAATTTTGTAACAAGTTTTGCATATAATTTTTGAAATATTATTTAGAATTAAAGCTATTTAAATATATTTGTTTCAAAGCTCGAATTGTGCTTCTATATTTATTTATTTTTTGTAATATAAATTAACAAGTTTCGATTAAATTTTGTTTAAAATATTGTTGCTAATAGTTATTTGTAATTATTATGCTTAAAATTAAGTATTAATATTTAAGTTCTATTTAACGTATTTATTTCTTTTTCTCAAAACAAGTAGTAAATAATTGATAGATATCTTATTTAATATTTTGCTAAAATTTCTTTTTTTATTATTAAAAACAAAGGTAAGAAAATTTTAACTAAATTAACTTGCAAATTAATTGAAATATAAGTTACTAAATAATAAATTGCGAAAAATATATTTGCTAAAATGTTCTTTATTTAAAGAGAGTAATTACTTTAAAAAATTTAAAAAGTTCGATATTTTGTAAACAAGAACACAAATATAATATAATTATATCTTTTAATAATTTAAAAAAGAAACTCGAAAACAAAAAGATAATGCAAAAGAATGTTACGCTACTACTTCCTAAGAGATCTTAGAGATATTAGAGAGAATTGTATTGTTGAAGAAATTTGTAGACGTCTTTAGACAAATGTAAGCAATCATTTGATAACAAGAGTTGCAACTAGATGTAACGATAACAATAAATAAGAATTTATCTTAAGTTAAACACAATTTATAAGAGAGTCGTATCTAGAAAATCTATATACTAAAGAAAATTCTTCTTGTTCGTTATGTTCGTTGTCGAACATGTCGAACTTTGTTCGCTTTGTTCGTTGTCGAACATGTTAAACTTGCTCATTAACGTATTAAATAATGTTTGTTTGTCAAGTCGTCGAACATGCAAGTAATCGTGCTATATGTTATAGACTACTTTGTAGAATATATACTAGCTATAACGAACTAGAGTCGTAACACTATTTCTCTTCTTCAAATTTTTTTATCTTGAAAAGCGAATGCTTACATGTTATGTCTTTTTATCAAAATCGTATTCGTTTTGCTTTCAAAATAGATCGTTACGAAACATTTGTTAATTTTGCTTATGAACGTTGTTGCTATACTAGCAAGCCTTGCATTATCATAAAAGATTCGTCATTTTATTTAAAGTGTTCAAAATGTGTTTGTGCGAACAAATTGTATATAAATATGTCGTGAGCTTCTTTGAATCGTACTAGAAAAAATCTATTCTTTAAAATGACAAAGAATGAGATCGTATTAGCAATCATAATTATGCGATTACTTCGTAATAAAAAGATGTTAAAAAAAGTCGATGCAAAGGCAAAACGAAAAACATAGTGTCTATTATCTAGTATAAAGAAGTTAAATGTTATTGAGTCGCCAAATTGTTTTGTTGCGAATGCTCTAGTTAAGACATCTTTTATCATTTGATTTTCTCTTGCTATGCTAGATGATTTTTCGAGCGTTGATGAAATTTCTAGATAAGGGCATAATAGTCGTCAAGATTGCTAGTTAATTTTCACGTGTTTTTTGTCGTAGAGTATCTTTTTCACTTTATAAGATACTACTAATTTTGTTGTTCTAAAATTCTCTTAATCTTAAATTAATTTTCTTTTTATAATTTATAATGAAATGTTTTCTATATAGACGTATTTGGGTCGACTAATTTCAACAATGATACATGAAATATTAGAAATACTTTGGCGTTCTTAGATAAGTCAAGTTCGTAGTTAATTAATTTTTTAGCTTTTTTAATAAGAAACGATTCGACTTTAACATGATTAAATTTTTTGCTTAGCTTCTTTGTCTTAAGATTTTTTGTAAAAAGATATATTTTATCTCTCTCTTTTAGCTAAGATGTCGTTTTTCGTTTTTTATTTTAATACTTGATCGACTTTTCTTGCATTCTTAAGATGTTGTCGTATATCTTCTTTAATGTCGCTATTCTTTTAATAACTAATTGCGCAAACAAATGCGTACGCTCTTTCTTAAAGAGATTTGATTCCTTGCTATAGTTGACGAAGAATAAAGTTATCTTAGTGATATTTAAAACCTTTGTATTAAGTGTTAATTGTGTTATAGATAGAAGTGATATTCAATTGTTATAAGTATTGTTGATGTAATGTCTCAAATATTGTTTAAGACTCTAGTTTGTTCTTTTCGTTTAATTATTCGTGATCGAATGATAAACAATGAACATTTGAAGCCTCGTATCTAACATTGAGAGAAACGTCTTTCAATAATTAGACGTGAAGAGCTTGTCTTTATCACTAATTAGTTTCTTGAATATATTATAATATTATATAAGTCGATTCAATATAATGTATCTTAATTGTTTTGCGATGAACTTCTCTTTGCATGCGATAATATGTGAGTACTTAATAAGCTTATTAATTATTACTAGTATCGAATTATATTTATCTTTAGTTGTTAAGTTCGTCGATTTCGACAACTTAATGATAAAGTTTATCGTAACTTCGTCTTATAACGATTTAGATAATTTCTAATATTAGATTTTGTTATAGCTCGCATGTGTATCATGTTTGTTTTGCTAACAACTAAGACATCGTTTTATATATATCTTGATAGTTTGTCTCATTTGTGAGAACTAACAATGCTAGCGTAAAAGCTAAAGAATTTTAGTTACTCTTAGATGCTCTTGCAATAATTTATCATAATGCTCTTTTATATATTCGTCGATCTTGTCGATAGATATTTGAAGTTTTTCTTTCTTTATTGGAAATTCTTTTGTATTATCTCGAAGTATTCGCAATGTAACATTTAGCTCGTATTTGTTTGTTAATAATGATTCATCTTAATTGATTTTAAGTATGCTATGATTAAACGATTCTTTCGTTTCTATATGATCATTTCTTTTGTTAAATGCGTCTACTTTGTCGTTATTTTTGTCTAAAATATATTGTATTCTAAACTTGTATTATTTAAGTCTTTTTAATTATCGCATTTGTCTTTTGTTAAACTATTTAATAGTAATAAAATGCACAAGATTCTTGTGATCTATAAGAATCGTAAGTTGGAATAATTCTTTTATGTATACTTTTCATGATTTCAAGAAAATTACTATAGCGAGTAGTTTCTTATTGTGAACATCATACTTTTGTTCGATTAATAAGAGTTTTCTTAAAAGATATGTTACTAGATGTTACATATCTTTATATCTTTAATTGAAGCATGCATTAATAGCTAGATTTGATGCGTCGATTTCAATTCTATTTGACAATCATGAATCGTACATCTTTAATATTGACTTCTTCAAGCATTCTAGCTTAAGATTCTAGAATGATTTCTTTTCTACGAGTTCTTATAATTATAACGTATTCTTTTTCGTAAAATTTGTCAATAATATTGCGTTTACAAAGTAGTTTTTAATGAACTTCTTGTTGTAGTTTATGAAACTTAGAAAGAATTGTACTTTTTTAACATTTGTCGATGATTTTTATTTTTTAATTGCTTGTAGTTTTTCGAGATTCATGCGTATCTTATGTCGTTCAACGACAAATCTAAGAAAGTTAACTTTCTTTTGATGAAATTCGCATTTCTTTGACTTAAGACGTAAGTTTCTTATGTTTAAACATTCTAATACTTTAAAGACATAACTAACATGCTCTTTCAAGATTTTTAAGTAAATTATAATGTTGTCCAAGTATGCTATAATAAATCGATTTAGATATTGTCGTAATACATTATTAATCATTTTTTAATACGTTGTCGAGACGTTTGTGAGCTCAAACGACATTATCGTATATTTGTATAATCTATATCGTGTGCGAAAAGCTATCTTTTACTCTTCTTTTGTCTTCATTTTAATCTAGTTATACGTTTCTCGTAAATCTAGTTTAATAAAGTACTTTGCTTCAAATAGTCGATTCTAAAGCTCGCTAATATTAAGTAGTAAATATCGATTCTTGATCGTAATATTATTTAGCTTTTAATAATCGACACATAGACGAAGAATTTTATTCTTCTTTAATACAAAGAGGATTAAGTATCTTGCCTATAATTAGAATTTCTTAATAAATTCTTTCTTTTCGTTTTTTGTTAGATATTCGCGAAGTACTTCGAACTTTTTCTTGAATAGAGCATATATGAGTTTAAACGTAAATTGCTTGTTTAATTTAAGTTTAATTTCGTAATTTTACGATTAATGTTTAGAAAGAATCTTTGTCGTTTTCTTTTTTTGAAATAGATGCTCCCAATTGTTGTATATTTGTGATACGTATTTTAGCGATTCCTTCGTTGTATTAAATAGTTTAAGGCTTTCAAAAAATTCGTAATTTTCTTCATTTACTTTAACTTTGTAATCTAGCTAATCTTTATCAATGCTTATTGAGTTGAACTTTGTTAGATCGTTTTTTTGCGAAAATGCAAGTTCGCTACTTGCGATCGATTTTTAATTTATTCTTTTATCTATTATTGAACGTTGTTGATGCGTAGATTGAATGTGAATTACGTGATCACATCGAGCAAATCTAAGTATTTGTATATTTTAATTAACTTCTAGATTGTGTTGCTTCAATCAAGGCATTTCTAAAACGATATTATGAGTAATTATTTCCATTATATCAAAGGTTAGTTTTTCGTGATGTTGCTAAATAGCTATCAATAGTGGCTTCGTTTCTCTATTCACTCTTTCATTCTCGTTGAGCAATGAGTTTTTATCTACAATTATTAGATTGTATGCGTTAGACTTTTTTTAAGTAAAGTACTCTTCTCTTTTAACAAAAGCTTTGGTCATAAAATTATTTATCGCACTAGAATCGATCATTGTAGTGAGTCGACGATCATTGATCTTAATTGATGTGATAAAACATTGTGCGTGTGTTGTTAAGTTTAGTTGCTATTGTTAGACTAACATATTGCATTTCTTTGATATGCTCTTTACTAAGAAATTTGGACTTTTCTTTGTTCTTGTGCTATAACTTTTGCTTCGAACGTTTGCTTGCGCTAAGTTTCTTTCTTATATTAAATTAATGACTTTGACTTTCTAGAGAATTAGTTGGCTTCTTCTTTGTTTTTTAGATGAGTCTAGCATAAGTCGTTATAGCATTTTGTTCAATTAAGTGTCGCGTGTTTCTTTGCTTTCTTTATCTTTTTTTGGAATAGACTTACATTGCTTAATTGTCGTTCGATTTCATCGGAAATATCTCTTTTTATAGTGGCGTCGCTTTCTAGCGCTTTCTTGCATTTATTTACGATTTAATTTATTTGTTGTTTCTTCGATGAATTAGCTAAAGTCTCGAGGTGTTTCGTGATGTCGTCTAGGCATTCGTGAAAGTTTTTTTAGTCGTATTCGTTGTCTAAGTTTGTCGCTAGATAAGGGTATAACGTTCTTGGTCGTTTCGCTCTCATAGTCTCATTAAGTATTTGATTGATTTCTTGCGTAGATGCGAGTGCCTTGCTTGATGATGTTTTATCTAGAACTTTCTATAATTAATTTGGGTTTTTTATTAGATAGTAGTCGTCGTTCGATCCAATCTTGGGGGTGTTCGCCTCTATGTTAGTTTGCTCCCTAATGTTGTCTTGGCTATTAAATATCTCTCTTAACATAGCATTGATTTGCTAGCGATTCATCAAGTTTCGTGATCGACAATCTCTTGCGAAGTGGCTCGATTTGCCACATAAATAGCACGTTTTTTAGAATTTGTTATCTTGCTTTTCTCTAGAATTCTTTTCTTTGCGTTGTTAAGTAAAATCTAGTTTCATAGATGCAAGCTTACGATAATTGAGATTGCTATACTTCTAATTAGAACGAGATTCTCTCTACTAATATTCGATCGCTAGTTCAAAGAAGGTTCTTGCTCTTTCTTAAGATTAATCATATCTTTTTTTTATAGCTTTTTCGTACAATTTGTTGTTGAAATCGATGGCTATTTCGATAAGATTAGACATGTCGTTGAGAATTCTCTCATCACGCATAATTTCGTTCTTTAGATTGTTCTTAATATCTCGTCGAAACATTGTTATAAGTGCGACATCGTCTTATTCGATTAAATTGACATACTTTTGAAATCTAGCGACGTAGTTTGTTGCAAAGATTCGTTAAATTAAATGCTAAATCACTCTTTTCGCAATTTGTTTTTCGTTAAATGTTTTAAAAATTCTTCGAAGCTCTCTTTTGAAGTTGTCGAAGTTCGTGAACATCGCACGAGAGTTTTCGTCATAATTCTCTAGATACTTTCGTAAGTTTAACTTGAGTTAATGTTAAGCTCTTTCTTTAAGAAATGTCGATACGAAAATCGTCTTCTAATTCGCTAAAACAAGATAGAAAATGAAATAAATATTCACTTGCATAAGCTAGTCCTTTAGGTCGATACGATCTTCATAATAGATATTGGATTTATTGATTCTAATCTTGTCGTCTTTCATGATTAATAATTAACGTGATACTAATGAGCTAGTGCTTAGAATAGAGGCGCGTTAATCTAATATAGACATTTTTTAAGTGTTCAAAGTGTTACGTTGCTACTTCTTAAGAAATCTTAAAGATATTAGAGAGAGTTGTATTATTAAAGAGATTTGTAGACGTCTTTAAACAAATGCAAGCAATCATTTAATAACAAGAATTGCAACTAGATGTAACGATAACAATAAATAAAAACTTATCTTAAGTTAAACACAATTTATAAGAAAGTCGTGTCTAGAAAATCTATATACTAAAGAAAATTCTTCTTGTTCGTTATGTTCGTTGTTAAACATGTCGAACTTTGTTCGCTTTGTTCGTTGTCGAACATGTCGAACTCGCTTATTAGCGTATCGAGCAATGTTCGCTTGTTAAGTCGTCGAACATGCAAATAATTGTACTATATGCTATAGACTATTCTATAGAGTATATACTAGTTGTAACGAGTTAGAATCGTAACAAAGAGTAATATAAGTAATAATCAATATAAACAAGTTGTTTTGAGATAATATAAGCAAGCGTAACTTTTAAATCGAAGCAAACTATATAATACTATAGCGAAAAATCTATAATTATAATAACGTATATTCAAAAATAGAAAATGTTGATATAATAATGTTATTTTCAATTTCTTGACAATTCAATTTAATTTCTAATATTAAAATCGAAAACTAAGTCGAACTAAATAAATTTGATTTTAAAACAATATAAATTGAATCGAATTTTAAGTCGATTTCTAATATTGAAATTGTCGAGTTCAATCGATTTCAAAAGTTAGAATCGAAATTCGATTCGATAGTTGATCTAAAAATTCTTAGTTAAGAATTATCAAATTAAAAATATTTAAATCGAGAAAATCTATATCGAAATCGAGAAATTATTTTGTTGTTAACAAAAAAAATACACACTTTGCAACAGTTTACTTACGATAAAAAGACAATTGTAATTAAGAAAAATAGAAAAAGAAGAAAAGAAAAGAAAAAAGAAACAATAATATTTGTATTTATAATTTATCTAATATTTGCGCAATGCTAACTTTATTTTAAATCTTGTTTAAACTTCTAACAATAACAACAATAATAAAACAATAATCTACTATAAATTATTATTGTTATTATTACGTTATTTTATAAATTGTGTTAAACTAAAATATAAATTAATTTCTATTAAGGAGAAAAATCTCTTCTTTTAAATTTTAAAAAAATATGAATTTTTTTTAAACAAACTTTTGTAACGTTAACGCTTAATAGACATCTTTGTTTTATATAAAATTAATATAACTTCTTACATTATTAAAAATCAATATTTTAAAAGAGAAGATAATTGTAATTTTATAGTGTTATCGATACTCTAACGTCTCAAAATATAGCAGAATATATAATTCTAACTTTTTATAGAAATCTCGAATAGCACAACTTTCCTTTTTGATTAGATAGCAAGAAGTAGACTCGAACGTTATAACAAGTATTAAATAGAGAGAAAGCCTGTTTTTTGTTATTTTTTAACAATTAGTTTTACTATTATCTATTTTATATAGTTAAGACATAGTAATACAAAGTCTATTATATCTTACGTCTTTTATATTTTAGTGCGTCGTAAATAGCAAATACATTCGTATTTTATAGTTTTCTAATCTTAATAAAGAGTTCTTTCTCTTTAATGTCTCTTATAGCTTGTTAGTTATTATTTAAATAAATAAAATAAACATAAATCTTTTTTAGAGATTTAGATTATAGATTAATTTATACTACTTATAGACGAGAATTTATTTTGTTCTTAAGATTAACTATTAATTGTTTTTATAATATTTTAAATAAAAGATCAATTGTCGAAAAGCTATATAAAATTTGTTGAATTTATCAAAGTCTTATTAAAGAGTAAGATATTCTCTTCGAAAGTTGTTTTTCTTATCTAAATTACAATATAATTGAGCTAATTTATCTAACAAGTTATCGACTATCTTATAAAGATTTATTGAATTATGCTAATATTTAACGTAGATAATCTTAGCTATATTTTCAATAAGTCTAAAGTGTATGTAGACTAGTATTACTCTATTGTTGTTAAAGTAATTAATATTAATTTTTAACTTGTTACGAATCTTTCTATATTAGTTATTTTATATAAGTTTTTTTTTTATTAATAAATAAAAGTGGATTCAAAAGCTTCTAAAGTTATTTCATAGAATAAAAATTGATAAAACTCGAAGAAGTAATGTTTTTAATAGATAGTAATTTACATTTTAACTTTCAATTCTTCTCTTAAATTCTTCTGCTAACTTTATCAAATATCTATTTAGTTCGATTGACTTTCTCGTAGCGAGTCTTTCACATTTGTTTACTAAATATCTTGTTAAATAATTTATAAGTCTTTTATATTTAGATCTTATTAAATTCAAAGATTATAAAGATCTTCTAGAAAATATTTTGAATTATCTTTAGCTTATTGTTGTAGTTGCTCTATAGTCTTTATATTTTAGAAAATAGTAATCTTAATAGATTTATCGAAAGTACTAAAATTAGACAAAGATTAATGTTTATTTCATATGAAGTCGATTCTAAGATAAACTAATATGTGTAAAAGAAGCTCAAAATATATAACTAAATCTAAAGTAACAAAAGAGTAAAAGTTCTAATTATTGTCAAATTGATCTTTTATAGATAAATGAGTTATAATAAATATTTGATCGATTAAGCGAAGAACGAAGCTTGGCAACAATAAGTAGTAATATCAATATTCTCGTGTTTAGTCTTTAGAGAAGAATATTATTGACTTGAAAGAATATTTTCTGTTTTGATTCTTAAGCAGTTAATAAAGATTTTTTATTGTTGATTCTCTTAATTGATTCGAATAATATCTACTTAATAATCTTTGCATTCTCTAGCAACTTAACAATTTTTTATCTTTATTAATTTTATTAATTTCTTAATATTGTTCTATCTTTCAATTGCGTCGATTATTGGATATATAAATTTCTTAATATTTATTTTATTATTTGTTGAGTTGATTTAAATAAGTAATGAAATTAATATTGTATAATAGACAAATTCTTAAAGTAATATTCAAATTATGTCTAGATATTTGATCTAATAAAATCAAGAGTAAAATAATTGATTCGATAAAGATAACTATAACTAAGACTTTAAGAATATAGAAGAAAGAAGATGTTTAAAACATTATTTATGTAGATTTAAAAACTTGAGATTTGCGCTAGACTTAAAGAAAACATGTTGTAACACACAAAGATATTCTATCTAGAAGATAAGAGAAGTATCAATTAGAGTGTGTTAAAACTTTGCATATAATAAGTTCAATCTAGCTTTAATTATTACGCAAAATATGCGCTAAAATACTTTGTAAATTAATTGAAGTTAGATTTAATTTTAAAACACTTGTAACACAATTTTATTAAGTTTAATCTTCTCGATTTTTGAATCTTTTCAATATTTCTTTGTTTAAAGATTAATAAATTTATATAGTTAATATTTTTAACAAAGCATTAAGTAAGTAGAGTTTCAACAAATGTAAATATCTTATATTACTTTTTCAAATCTTTTGTTATTTTACTCTTGAAAAGCTTTAAAGTAAAGCAAATTCTAAGAAGAATTATTGATAGCTATTGTTAGAGCGTAAATGTAATTTCATAATTAGTAAATATATTATCTTTTTTCTTTATAATTTAAAGCAATATTATTTTAATAACAATAGATAAATCTTTACTTACTTTAATATTTTGCATTTGCTTATTCTTTAATTGCATGTTATAATATTAGATTAGTAATTCGTCAACTATATTTGTCAATTGAATCAATCTTTGTTTTAATCTCGCTTAATTCTCTTGATTAAATCTTAATTAAATTTGAATTAAACTAGATTAAATTTGAATTGATTTTTGCTAAACATAAAGCTTGCAATTTTATATAATTAATGTTGTCTTATTTTTCTTTTTTCTCTTTTGCCTTTTGTTCTATACATTCAATCTAGTATAGATCTAAATTCTATCTAGTTATTGATCTAGATATCTCTTTAAATAGTAATGTCGAGTCTAGTTTATAAAATTGCATAATAACATTATTAATTGTTGCTCTTAATTTGAGAGTTTATTTATACTCTTAAATTAAGAGCAATAATATAAATTAAGTAGTTAATTGAATTCTATGTTCTATCTTATTAGCATTCACGACACTTTATAGTCTTTTTAAACTTATTTTTCAAGATATTATTATTGCTTGCTTTATTAATAACAACATCAAAAAGCTTATTCTTAATAGTATAGTTCTTCAAGATTTTTATAAACTTTAGCATCAATTAATAATCTATAAACTTAACATCAAGAAATATAAATTTAATAAAATATTTATAAAATTAAAATTTAGTATTAATTTAATATATGAAATCTTTAAAGTATACTATTCTTTGAAAACAAAATTACACTTTTAAAGTAATAAAAAAACATTATAATTCTTTAAGATTTAACTTGATCTTATTATATATCTTGTTATAATATAAGAGAATTATATTATTTGGTTTTATGCAATATATAATCTGCAAATCTAAATAAAGCATTTATAATAGTTTTCGAAAATTCTTATTATTAACAATTCAAAAGAATTAGTTTAAGTTAATAAAGATTTTGCATAGTTAATTTTCTTAACTCTTAAGTAATAATAAATATTAATATTTTAATTTATAACAAATTTATAAAATTAAGTTATAAAATATTAAACAAGACATATAATATTTATACAAAGAAAGTTTGAATTTATAACATTATGTTTACTTTAGAGAAATATAAACTTATATACTTCACTTGAAAATAAAAAAATTTGATATAATAATTAGTTTGTGTATAGAAAATGCAATAGTAAAATTAAAGTTAGATATACAAGTTCTTGAAGTTTAACTAAATATAAAACTATAATAAAGTTTATATCTTTAATAGATAAAAGCAAATTATATCTTATAAATGTTAATATTTAATTGTTTTGAAGTCTTTATATAAAAGACAATGTTTGCAAAATTGAAACAAGTGTATTTAGTAATAATAAGATTAGAATTAATATTTCAAGCATTAATATAACATTAGTATAATAAAGAGAAATATTTATTAAGAAATAAAAATTAAAAGTTCTTTAAAATTAGACATTACATTATGTTGTAGATGTTTTTAAAAAAATAAACATTGAAACACTAGAAATTAAAACATAAATATTTTGACTATATATCTATTCAAATAAACTATAGAGTTAGATTACGTTATATAGTTAGAATATTAATAAAACATGAAAAACTTAATAAATATGCAAACTTATCTTATTTTCTAGAAACTAATTATCTTATTGTTTACTTTTTAATTATTAAGAAAATAATGCTTCTAAATATCTTTATTTACAAAGACACAAGAATATAGTTTAAATACAAATAATAAAATCTTTTAATATATATTACAATAAGCAATTATATTATAGTTACAGAATATTACATAAGTTAATATAATTCTTAAAAAAAAAAAAAAAAAAATATATTGTAGACTTTAATACAACGTTAACTTAGTAATCTTATTTGTTCAAAAAGACAATAAAAATGCGTAATAATCTTTAGAAAGTTAAAAGTACTCTTGCAACTTACATTAAAATTAAACGAATAAATTTAAAGAAATATTTATACTTAAGAAATATTTCAAGTGCAAATAACATTTAATGCAACTATAAATAAAACTATCAAATTGTTAAATATATTTTAATATATTGTTAAACTAAATGTATCTTTAACTAAGAATATTTTAAACTTTAATACTATAGACTATTAAGTTATTATTTTAATTATAAAAAGTCTTGAAATAATAGTAAGACTAAAAATAAAAATAAAGCTTTTGAAGCAGTTTAAAGTAATAAAAAAACTTACTCTTTTTTATGCAATTATTATAAACAAATTTAATACATAGTCTTAGCTTTATTGCTTCAATTACGTATAACAATTGCATAAACAATTAGTAATTTTCTATCTTAAAGAGTTTTATTTACTTAATAGACATAGTATAATTATTTCTTATTAGTCGATTTAATTGATATTATAAAAGTATATAAATTTAGTATTATTATTTTATTTTATATTAATCTTCTTTTAAATTGTTTGTTAAAATAAAGATAGCTATTATCTTTAAAAAAATTCTTGCGATTTTAATAATTAAAGTACGTAATTTTGTTGTGTTAACAACTTTAAATAATTTAAAATTTAAAAAAGATAATCTTAATATTAAATCTCGCAATTGTAATAACAAAGAACAAACTTTTTTAAAAGAATTTAAATTTAAATTTTCTTTTCTTTTGCTTTGTCTTTTATAAATTTTGTTATCTTTAAATTTTAACTTCGACTTTAATTTTAAAGCTAACAATTTAAATTCTTTTTATTTGTTGTTTTAAGTCTATGTTTTTTTTATTTTTTTTGCAAAAGAAAACAAAATTGTTTGAACTTTTGTTCGATAAATCTTCTTTAACTTTGCGTCTAAAATTCTTATTAAATTATATTTTTAAAAATAATTTTTTATTTCAATTTTTAAAAGCTTTTGTTCAATAGACGCTATTGTATTTTTGAACTTTTGAATATTTATTTTGTTCTAGTTGCTAATTATATAATTAGCAACGTATTTTGATTTTATAATGCGATATTTAAGTCGATTGCACATAACTTAATTTAATTTCTTCAAAATTCTTTGCAAATTTTAGTACTTCTTTGTTATTTGCAATATTGTTTTAATAATTAATTGATTTATATTTTTAAACAACATATTCGCAATCTTTAATAATTATAATTTGCGAAATTAAATTTAATTATTTTAAATTTGTAGTCTTTTGTTTTAATTAATTCTTTATACTACATTCTTCAATTTTTGTTATAATAAGTTACTTATTAGTATTTAAGCGTCTTTATAAATTGTTTGTTTGTTACAAATTTCGCGTTTAATTCTTAATTATTTTTAAGATATTTAAAATTATGTTTCGAAAAATTTTCAAACATTCTTTTTTCTTATTGTTAATAGTTTTATTACATTAAAGTAAAATGTTAACTACTTAAATATAGACGCAATTTCTAATAATTAAATCCTCTTTTATAAATTAAAAAATTATCTTTTGCAATTCAATTTAAGTTTAAGTTTAAAAAGTTTAACGCTACAACGTTTATAATTGCTAAAATAATACTTATTAACTTTGTGTTTAAAATAATTTAATCGAAAAAATTGATCTTTAATTACGAAGAAAATATGTTAACGTTATTAAATTTTAACTTGTATCTTGTTTAACAAATGCAAGTTGTTATTCTTTACGAAATTTTTTTGTTAACATAAATAATAATTCTTGTCGTTAATTTTGATTTCTTAATAAAGATTAAAAAGTTTCTTTTGTAAAAAATTGTTTATATCTAGTATCTTGTAATTGTTGTTTTAAATTTGTTATAACACAAGTTTAATAAAGAAAGATTTATGCAAAAATAATAGATCAAAAAAAAGAATTTTGCAAACAAAAAATCAAATTATTAAGTTACTATATTTTAATAAATAAAGCAATAACTTGTTTAAAATATCTAACAAACATAAAGCTCTAAATGTAAAAAATCTTAACTTATAAACTTAATTGTTGTTTGCAACATTTATATTATTAATTACGCAAAAAAGTTGTGTTAATATTTATTTGTATATTAATTTGCAAACAAATATAAAGCTAATATAATTAACGTGTAATTTTGCTATCTTTATTGTTAAAGAATATTGCGTAAAAAATAATTAAAATTTGTTCTCTATAATTTGAAAAAATTCTTAAAATTTTAGAACTTTAAATCAAAATTTGCTATTAATACTTTTAGATCGCTTTCTAGTTGTTAATTTTAATTAATTAAAGTAAACAAACAAACACTAATACTATTTGCTTGCTCTTAATTAATCAAAATTGTTAATATTTTAACTTTTTAAATTTTTTGTCTTTCTACTTGTTTTTTTTTGAATGTTCGAAATTATAATATCTTGTAAATTACTTTGCGTAATTAAATTACTTCTTAATACTTATAAATTAATAAACTCTATATTAAAACTCTTACAAATAAAACGAATATAAAGATTGCAACTTTTCTCTTTTTAAAAAAAAAAATTTTATACTTCTATATAATTTAAATAATTGTAATAAAATAACAATAACATAATAATTGCAAACAATCTTTTGTTACTTTAATTAAACTAATCTTTGTCTCTTGCATAAAATTATCTTTTATTTTCTTATCTTCGTCTTTTAACTTTACGAAAATCTAAAAATTTTAATTTCTTTCTACGTATCTCTTTAATTAATTTTCTAAATAAATATTTTTAAGTTTTGTGTTATTAACTTCTTTTAAAACATAAAAGTCTTTAATTTTATCTTCTTTTCTTATCTTAAAAAAATCTAATTATCGAAAGAATAATTTTATATTATATTTTTTATTAAACTTAATATTATATAATAAAATTAAATCTTTAGTTTAAAATAAACGTGTTAACAACTAATAATTATTATCGAAAAAATTCTTATTCGCTTTTTTAAAACAAGAGAGACGCAAAACTATTTTTTAAATATTTTTGTTTCTTTTTTCTAATTGTTTTGTTTGTATTGTTAATAAATTTATTGTTAAACAAACCTTTTTTCAATTTATAAAATATTAAATTAAATATTTTATTTTAATTAATAATACAACTTCGTATTTAAACTTAAGATAAAACAACGTTTTTTTAATAAATTTTCGAAATGTTGTTCTATTAATTTACAATATCGCGTACAAATATTGTAGTTAATTCGTAAAAACTTTTTTAATTAATTTAAATAAAGTATTAACAATAAGTTTGTGCTCTTTTTTTATTATTTTATTTGCTTATAAGTAATAAGTCGATATTGTTATTTTTTTGACGCTATATCTCTTTAAATGTTTAATTATTATATTGATTTTATTTTTAAGTTTGTTGTTTATAATTATCTTTTTAATATATTTATATTAGCAAAAAATGTTCTTTTATAAAAACTTTACTATAACGAGTGCTTTAAGATTTAAAATTGCTTTAATTTTTATTTATTTTGTTAAATTATTTTGAGCAATTATTAAATTTATTTTAGCAAACGTTTTTGCAATTAATATATAAATATAATTTATAACAATCTTTTTTTACAAGTCGAAGATATAAATTAAATGCATAATTTTCTCTTATTTATTAGAAGCTTTTTGTTAATATTTATTGCAATTTGCGACATACTTTTTGCAAAAATCAAATAAATTTTGTTATTAATATTGAATTGCAACGCGTCAATAAATACTTTTTTTCTCTTTATAATTATTCTTGTTATGCAAGCTTTTTACGATTTAATTATTGTCTTTTATCTAATTTACTACTTTACGCAAAAATATATTTTTGTCTATTTTTCGAAACAAACGCTCTTTTTTTATCAAAAAATAAAAAGCATAATTTTTGAATTTGCGAATTTTTTTTTAATTTATATTCGATCTTCGCAACGAAATTAAATATCGAACAATTTATTTAAATTTATCTAAATATTTGTTTTCGAAAATATTTTGGTTTTTTTTTGATATTATTACTTGTGCGAGATAAACGCAAACATAATTTAACTAGCTATTAATAAAATTATTAATATCTTTCTTATTAATTTCGTTAATATTGTCGAACAACTCTTTTAATCTTTTTGAAAATTTGTTAATTATTGTATACTTTTAATTAAATATATATTATATATTAAAGTTGAAGAGACAAATTTAAATTAACTAGCAAATTATTAAAGTATTAAACAAGTTTGTTGCAAAGCAATTAAATTAAGTTATTAAAATATTTGCATTAATTTTAATTATAAATCGAATTTTATATAATTAGAATCGCACTTTCTTTAAAAATTTTATAAGCTTTTAATATTTTTGCTTTTTAACATTGTATTAAAATTCTTGTTTGCTTCAAAACTTACTCTTATATTGTAAAAAATAATTTTTCTTTGTTATTGTATCAATTTGCATTAATACAATTTTTTAATTTTTTAAACTAGAATCTACAATTAAAATAATCTTGTTAATTATAATAAAATAGTTTAAAATGCGTATTGTTGATATATTTGTTAAAGCAATCTTTAATTTATTTATAATATTTTGTTGCTTAAAATCTTAAATAAAGATATATTTTATTTTGAACAAATAATAGATTGACTTTGCGACAATTATAAGCTTTAATATTTAAATCTAATAATAAACGTATATTTATATAAAGACTCTAACTTCAAAAACGTTTTTGTACGATAATTATTTAATAATTTTGATAATTTTGATGCTATTAAGAGATTGTTTATTGAAATTATATACAAAATCGACAATTTTAATTTCTAATTTGCAAAATTAAGATTTTTCGTCAAATATAATATATCTAAACAATTTTATATTTATAAATATTGCATTTAATTATTAAATATATTTTAAAACAAACAATTTAATTTCTAGAATTGTCTTTTTGTTGTTATAATTTAACTTAAATTCTTTTACATTTATATTGTTTACAAATAAGTAGCATTTGTTAAAAAGATTCTTAAGAATGCGTATTATAATTCTTATAAATTGAGCAATTGAATTAGTAGTATTTTGCAATAAACAAATTATTCTAAGAAATTTAAAAGAAGTTATAAAGATAATAAAATTGTAACTCTTTAATACAAAACTTATTTAATTGTATTTTGAAAAAAAATTAATTAATAACGCAATTATTATTTCGACAAACTCTTTTGCAAACTCTTCGACATTAAAAGATATATTAGCATTTCGAACAATTATTTTGTTTATTTTTATAATCGCATTAATTATGCAATACTTGTTCTTCTTCTTTTTATCTATTAAAAATCAAAATTTTTAATAAAGACTATAATAATATTTTAGCAAACTTATTTAAAAATATTTTTTTAGCATCTTAATTACAATAAAATTTAATACTTAAGAAATTAAAAGTTTTAAAACTTGTTATATCTTATACTTTATAGTGCAAATTTTCTAATTGAATATAATCTTTAATTTAATTTTGTTTATTTTAGTAAAACTTTATATTAAAACAATTTTACAATTAAAAAGTATTATAATTAAGAGTTTTTATTTTTGCGAAAAAAGTTTAAACTTTATAATTAGTTTCTAAATACGTTTCTTAATAAAGTAAAAGTCGCATTTAATACTTAAGAACTTAAGTATTAAAAAGAAGTTATATTTTTTATTAAATTTCTTTTAAAAATTCTTTGTAATTAATAACTTTAACAATTTTTTCTAGTTTAAATACTTGTTTAAAATAAAATTATTTAAATTGTTTATATTTATTAAATTCGTTTTCTAAGTCTTTCGCTTATATATTGTATTTATTAAAACAAATAAATGCGACGCAATAAAAAATTAACAAAGAATATTAAACTTTCTAAATAATTAAATAGCGAAAGTCTCTTTTATAATATATAATTAAAAGGTTCGAATTATTAATAATTTTTAAAATGTTCGAAATATAATATTAATTTAAATATTTACTTAATTTTAATTAACTATATTAACAAACAAATAAACGCTAATATTGTTTGTCTACTTTAATTAATTAACATTTTGTTAATTTTTTCTTTTAATCTTATTTTGCGACGTTGTTACTTTAATAATTTTGATCTTTATTTTTAAAAATTCTTTACAATTAAATTTGCAAAGTCGAACAATTGTATTAACTAGACAATTATTTAGAGATTTAAAAATTTCTCTAAAAATATAACGTTCTTATCTTTGTTGCTAAAGTAATTAATAGATATTTTTAAAATACTAATATATTTTGCTTTGTTTCTAAAATAAATTGTTAATTTTAGAAAGTTATTATTTATATTTACAAAGCTTGTTTGAGCACTTTGTTAAAAAAATTAATTTAATAGAATTTTATAATTAAGTTAAAAAACAACAAAAATAAAGATATAAATTATTACTTTTTTAATTAATATCTTTGCCTTTTTTATTATTTCTTTAAAACAAATATGTGCTTTCGTAACTTCTACTAATAAAATAAAAATATCTTGTTAAATAATTAAATTAATTTTGTTTGCAAAATCTTTGCTAATATAATTAATTTTCGCATTATTATTAAATATTGCTTTGATTTTAACATCTTTTAATTGCATTAATACAATTAGACAAACAACAAAATATAAAATTCTAAAAGATTTTACTTTTGCAACAACATTCTTAAAATAAACAATTTTAATTAATTTAACATTAATTAATTTTATAATAACAATTGTTTCTTTCTTTTTTTTTATAAACTTTTAAGATTTTTTCTTTGTTACTATAGCATCAAATTTTTTATTAAAAAGAGAACAAAAAAAAAGCAATTTAAATTAGAACAAAAATTTAAAAGATTTATTATTTTTATTTTTATTTTCGAAATAAAAATACTTTGAGTTAAAGTTTTAAATATTTGTTTATATAATAATATAAAAAGATAATATATTTGCTAAATTTTATTTAGATTTGCACTTTTATTGTTGCTATTAATAATTTATTTTAATATTTAATTCGCTTTAGAGTCTTTTAAAAGCAAAAAAATAAAAAAATTCGAAAACTAATATAAGATATTTGCATTTGTTGAAATTCTATTTATTTAATACTTTGTTATATATATTAACTACGCAATTATATTAATTAAAAAAATCAAAAAATCTAGCGTATTTAATTAGACAAAAACAAGTAACAATAAATTAATTTAATTTTTTACAATTTATAGTATTCTTTTCGAACGTTTTGTTCGCTATATATAGTTTGTAGAAATTTTTTGCTTCTTTCTAAATTTAATTTTCTAATACTTAATAACTCTTGAATTAAAATTAATTATTGTAAAAATATTCTTTATTGTAATGTTCTTTACTTTTACTTTTATTATTTTTTTCTTTATATATATTTTTTCTTTTGCAACTTTTATTATCTTTAAATAATTTCTAAATTTAACGTTTTTAATCTTTAAGAATCTCTCTTTTTTTCTAATTCTTTCTTTAATTATTTTAATTGTTTATTTTATTAAAGACTTTTAGAGCGTTTATTGCTTAAAAGAATTTTGTTTTAATTAAATTTTTTAAATCTTTACTATTATTTAATTTGATTTACTATTTTTTTTATCTTTTGACAAAGAATTAGTATTTAATTTTATTGCTATTATTGTAATTATAAGATTTCGAACACAATTGTGCGCTCTTTATTAAAAACAAATTTTTACAATCTTTTTTTTTATTTTTGCATTATTAAAAGATAACTTTATTTTTTTATTCTTAATATTGTTAAACTTATAACAAATTTTATTGCTTTTGTTTATATAAATCTTTTTATTTGTTATTAAAGTTATTAACTTTAAACAAACTTATTATCTATACAAATTATAACAAAACAAACACTTTTTAATTTTAATTAAAACTAATTGTACTTAAGAACAAATGCAAGTTTTTAATAAATATAAATTGTTTTTTAAAATAAACTCTAAATTATTATTTAAATTTAAGAAAATACAATATGCGAAGTTTCTTATAACTACGTTATTATTGTTTGTTAAATTATTTAATAAATTTTGCTTTTTATTATTTTGCAAATATTGTTAATCTTAAGATCTTTAAAAGCTTGTATTAAAATATTTAAAATATTGTTAATTTTTGTATTTTCAATTGCGACTATTAGCGATACTAAAAGAGCAAAGATTATTTTTAATATAATTGTTTTCTTTACAAAATCTTGTTTTTTACTTACTATATTTACTAATTTACTTATATTAATGTTTGCAACTTGTTAAGTAATTTAATTGTTATTAATATTTATTTCTTATATAATTATCTTATTTTTAATTATTTTTATAATTGTCTTGTATAACAATTTAAATATTATAATAATTGCGTTGTTTAAATTAATTTTATGCTTTCGTATTACTTTAGTGCAAATGTTACGAAAAAGACTCTTTAAATATTACGAGAATTTAATATATTTATTGACTTAATCAAATTTAATAAGCTTCGAGAAAATAACTTTAAATTGTTAACTATATTTACGAATATTATTTAACTTTGTTTTTAATATGTTTTTTAAAAACTTTAAAAAAGTACAAGAGTTAATTTTTTAATTTTTATTTTTATTTTTAAATTTATTTTTAATTTATTTATTATTTTAAATTACTTTTTATTTGTTTAGACAACAATAAATTTGATAAAATTCTTTATAAGCTTGTCGCAATATTAAGACAACTTAATAATTTTATATTAAAAAATAACTTTATGTTTATTACAAAATTTCAAAAATTAATTTCAAAAATTAATAATATTAAGTTTATTAAAGTGCGATACTTTTAACGTTTTTAAAAAAGATATAAAGATTATATAATAATAAAATTCTATAATTTTTATAAAATTATTAAGTAAACTTGTTGTTAACGTAGATATGTCGAAAAAAAATCTTGCAATCTTTTTATTATTTTAAAACATTATTTTTAAAAAAAATAACTTAACAACAAGTAGTAAAAGTAACAACTACTAAATTAAAAAAACTAATAATAATAATTAATTTAAAGAATAATGCTTTTAATTTGCAAATTTTTTTATTTTTTTTGTAAAAACATTAAGAAGAGATTTTTTTTCTCTCTTAGTTTTGCGCTATTTTTTTGTTTGTTGTTTTTTTTATTTTTTTAATTGTTTATAAGCAAATGTTTTTGATCTATTGTTTTGTTTAATTAGTTGTTAATTTATTGTTAACAAATATCTTTGCGTTAAAGACTTGCTTCAATTTCTATTAAAAAAAGAGTTTAAATAGCGTTCTTGTTTCTAAGCAAATAGATTAATTATATTGCTAAAAAGTTTCTTTTAATAATATTACTATAATTAGCGAACAATTTATTGTTTTAAAAGTAAATATTAGTTACAATTTTAATAAGATGTTTTGATTTTTAAATTTATAACTTTTATTGCTATTCTTAATACTTTAATTTTGTCTCTTCTTTTTTTGCTTTTTAATCTAATAATATCTTGATTTCTAAATTGTTAATTTCGTATTTTTGATTTTTGAAGTTTTTAATTTTAATAATTCGTCAAAATTAACTTGTCTTTTATACTCTTTTTTTTGTGTTTTTAAATTTTTGAATTTCTAAATTCTTAAGATTGTTTTTAGAAATACGTCGACAACTTGTTGTTTTAATATTTGTTATTATAATTAAGTTTTTGTGTTAAGCTTTAATATAACAAGATAAAGATAAAATTCTAGTTAGTAGACAATTATAACAACAAAGACTTATTGCGACGTATGCATAAATCGCACTATACAATTTAATAGTGTATTAAGTAGCTAAGATTCTAAGATCTAAGTGGAAGAGATCGCATATATATTGCAAATAGATTGCTAATACTGGTGGCAAGCATTCCTAAATCTATAGCCTAATATTATCTAATTATCTAGCTACACTAGAAATATCTTAATTGAAGTAACACAATCTAGAAGTTGATTAGAATATATAAGTACTTAGATTTGCGCAATATAATTACGCAATTTACATTAAATCTACGCATTAATAGCGTTCGATAATAAATAAAAGAACGAGTTAAAATCTAATCGCAAGTAACAAGTTTGCATTTTTACAAAAGAACAATTTATTAAAGTTTAACTTAATAGATATTAGTATAAATTAGTTAGATTACAAGTTAAAGTAAATAAAGAAAATCGCGAATCTTCTAAGAGCTTTGAACTATTTGATAAAGCGAAGAAATTGCTATATATACCACGAATATATAATAGTTAAAAGCATCTATTTTAAGAAGAGAAAACAACAAAGATTCTTTCTAAACATTAATTGGAATATTACGAAATAAAACTTAGACTAAGTAAGCAACTTATGTTTGAACTTATATATACTCTATTTAAAAAGAAGTTCAAGTTACTTTACAAATATCTAGCAAAAAACAAAATAAAAGAATTTATTAGAAAATCTTAATTATAGATAGAATATCTAATTCTTTTTGTATCTAAAAAGAACAAAACTCTTTATCTATATATTAATTACTAGAAGCTAAACAACATTACAATTAAAAATCGATATTTACTATCTAATATTAGCGAGCTTTAAGATTAATTATCTAGAGCAAAGTATTTTATCAAATTAAACTTACAAGAAACATATAATTAAATTAGAATAAAGATAAAGAAAGAGTAAACAATAGCTTTTCGTATAAGATATAAATTATATAAATACACAATAATGTTGTTTAAATTGACAAACGTTTTAACAATATATTAAGAAATAATTAATAATGCATTATAATAATATCTAAATCAATTTGTTATAATATACTTGAACAACATTATAATTTACTTAAATATATTTAAGAAATATATTAGTTATATTTTTAAAGTATTAAAATGTTTAGATACGAGAAATTTACATCTTAAGTTAGAGAAATGCGAATTTTATTGCGAGAAAGTTAACTTTCTTAAATTTGTTATTAAACGACATAAAGTACGTATAAATCTCGAGTAATTGCAAGTAATTAAAGAATAAAAATTATCTATTAATATTAAGAAAGTTTAATTCTTCTTAAATTTTATAAATTATAACAATAAGAAGTTTATTAAAGATTACTTTATAAAAGCAATATTATTGACAAATCTTACAAAGAAAAATACGTTATAAATATAAAAACTAGTAAAAAAAAATTATTTCAAAGACTTAAGCAAGAATGTTTGAAGAAGCTAGTACTAAAAATGTACGATTTACGATTATTAAGTAAGATTAAAATCGATACATTAGATTTAGTTATTAATATATGCTTTAATTAAAACAACTTAAAGTTTAAACTAAAATATATATTAAGCAAAGATAATAATAGAGCATACGCACTTAGCAAAAGTAATTATATAGAAACAAAAAAACGTTTAATTATAACATACTTAAGATCAATAAGAACGAATTATTATTAGCAAACAAGCATAAGCTAAATGTTATATTACAAATACTTAAAGATAATACAAAGAAATTCTTAATCAAAAAAGAAAAACTCTAGATATCTATCGATAAAATCGATAAATGTATCAAGAAATATAGTAATAAATTACTATAAAGACATCTAGAAGTAATCAAAATTCTTTATCTTTTACGCTAATATTGTTAGTTTTTATAGATAAGACAAGTTATTAAAATATACATCAAACAATGTCTTAGCTATTAGTAGAACAAACATAATATATATGCGAACTATAACGAAATCTAATATTAGAATTTATCTAAATTGTTATAAGATAAAGTGACAATAAACTTTATTATTAAGTTATCAAAGTTAATAAATCTAGCAATTAAAAATATATATAATTCAATACTAGTTATAATTGATAGAGTTATTAAGTATTTATATATTATTGTATGCAAGAAAAAGTTTACGATAGAACAACTAGAATATATAGTATTGAATCGACTAATTAAATATTATAATATATCTAAAG
>JAABUS010003282.1_pt1 | contig 26757 bp, 30 predicted proteins | sample 5560161 | NCBI WGS metagenome assembly JAABUS01 (sample SAMN10711885, study PRJNA513376) | rock metagenome | isolation source: Antarctica rocks | place: Antarctica: Victoria Land, Trio Nunatak nord | collected 2016-01-04
AGTAATGTAATTCTTGCTATTAAGATGCATTTGAAGTTTGTTGAATGCTGATATAATGTTCAATCTAGTCAAATGCTTGCAACTCACTATTTTATCAATGATCTCGTTTATTAACAATAAAGAATATTTATTTCTTTTAAAAATGATATTGACTGACAACGAGATTCATCTGTACGTGATGTCGACTACGAATCTTTTGATTCTATTCTGTGTTCGAATAGAAGTCAAAAGAGTCAAGAGATCTCAATTCAACGCAGTTCAAACGATGTTAGAACGTTGCGTGATCAGAAAAGTCATCGTGCAGAGTTTTCACTCATGCGACAACATTTCTTCTAACAGTCACAATCGATCTACGAAGAAGATTAATGACATGTCGATATCAGTAAGAGATGAGAAGATACTACTAGTGAAAAAGACAACTCAGATGAAGAGTCTGCGAGTTGTGACTACAAGTGATTGAAGAATTTGCGACTCGTCGACTGCGTCAATATCGAAACGTCTTCATCACATTGACAGTGTCATCGAGTAATTGATGAAAAGATATCAGATAGAATAGTCATTTCAAGTATTGAGAGACGTGACTACAGTGCTTGAAGAAGTAGTGACTCGTCGATCACGCTGATATACTGAAGAGACTTGAGCTCATCTTCTTTACTTGACGTCAAGTTATTCATCTATTCACGTGAAAAATCGAGAGCTCAAGAGAACGATCAGAACGCATTCTCTTTTATTGATCAGAGTCAAACATCGAACGATTGCGATTGCACGTCTATACTAACAGTTCATTCAACGTCTACGTGACACAAGTCAAATCAAGAGAAGAAAAGAGTTACTCAGTACAATCACACTCTATCTTCTCATCGTGTGCATCTCTCTTTCATCACATATTTCTCTGCTCAATAAATGACAATCATTGAGTAAGAGAACACAGCTCTACGTATGTTACAATCACGAGCATCACGAATGCAAAGAAAACGTCTTTCGTCTTCGAATCGAGAATCGAATCGAAACATCGTTGTATAGAATATCGTCAATGAAGAGCAGAGCAAAGACGATGCGTCATAATCAAACAGCACAGACACTCTCATCAAGAGTTTACTCGAGCGTCACGCGCTGAATAGAAGCTATAGATTCATTACTTGATAACACAGTGTCAATCTCATTGTTTCGACTGCGCAAAGCAGTCGTATAGACGACGAGTGATTTTCTCCCTCAGAGAGTTTTGTTCACTCGATATAAGTAGCATAGAGTTTCTTATGAGTCGAGTCTAAATCAATGTCACAAGAATGTATGAATTACAATTACAATTACAATTAAAAATGATATTTAGCTTTTAATAATTCACGCAGAATTGAAGATCTTTATTTGCTTTAAGAATGAATAGAACGAGAAAGAAATAAAGAGTCTGACTAAAAGTGATGAATTTCTTCAACAGATTCTTATTTAAGTACTTCTTTACTTTCAGAAGTTTGACAAAGAACATTTGATAAATTTGACAGCGAAAAAGCGTTGAATCACTGATGAGTTTGATTTTATGATTGTAGAAGCAATGAGAAAGTAGTTTATTTAATTGAGCTTAATCAAAAACATTTAGAAACTCATAATATTTTAATGATAGCTTTGCTTTAATATCTTTCAAATTCTGAGTCGTTTCATTGATTAAAAAGATGTTTAAAGCGTTCAAATTGCACTGAGTATTGTACGCGATTTCTTTATTGATTTTTGTCATGAATAGAGCAAAGATCTTGATCTTGTTCTTCTTTAAATGATTCTACAATGTTTTGAACAAAGCTGCGTTTATGCTTTGAATCGAGAATGACTTTTTTCGAATGAATCATTTGAGCATCATAAAAGTCTTAGTTTGAATGATTGAAAAGAGCGAAGATGATCATAATCAACTTAAGTGCTTTGAATTAAGAAGAATTCAAAAAATCGAAATAGAAGTATTTAATTGATTCAAAAAAACAATGACGTTGTTTTGCATATTCAGTAATATTTCGTTTTTATTCATTCAGAGCTTACTCAATATGACTTCATGATAATCAATATCAGTTATCAACATTGATACAGTCAATTTCTTATAACTTTCGATGATGAGATTAAGTAGAATTTTATGAGTGATAATCTTCTTAAATATCTTCTCATCATAATTAGACTGACTGCGTTGAGTTGAGTTGAAATTTTTTTGAAAAAGTGTTGAATTGAGTTGAGAAGTTGAATTTGAGAACTTGAATCAAGTTGAGAAGCTTGACTTAATAATTCAACTCAAAAACTCAACTTGATTCGACAAAATATTAGATAGATGTAAATAGCTTGATTGAACAGTCTTCATGATTCTCTTCATGACTTTCTATCATGATTTTTCGTCATGACTCTCTATCAAAGTCAAATGATCTTCATGTTTTCTCTTCATGTTCTTTGTTATGTTTCTCATCATGTTTCTCGTCATGTTTCTCGTTATGTTTCCCTTCATGTTTCTTTATCAAACAATCTTTATGTTTCTCTTCATGTTTTTCTTCATGACTTCTTATCAAACAATCTTCATGTTTTTCTTCATGACTTTCTATCAAATGATCTTCATGTTTCTCTTTATGTTTTTTGTCATGACTCTTTATCAAACAATCTTCATGTTTTCTCTTCATGTTTTCTCTTCATGACTTTCTATCAAAAAGATAATGCAAAAAGAGAATGCAAAAGTCGAAAAAATTTCTATATTTAGCTTTCTTGACATCAAGCTCAAATTCTTGACGAGTCGAGTTGAGTTAACTTAATTCTCAGTCAAGTCAAGTCACATCAAGTTGAAAATATGAGCAATTTGACTCAAGTCGAGTTGAAAATGTAAGCAACTCAACTCGATCTTGATTTGAGTTCAAAATGTCAACTTGAAACTTGACTTGATGATCAGTTTAATCATAATCTCTTATTAGCTTCTCTTTTGTCAATGATATAGATTGAATTTTCAGTTTCTCACATACTTTATTGACTAAATTAGAATGTATGATCATGTAAATGACTGAATTACTGTCTATTAGAAAACGAAGGCTGAAAGATCAATTCTGAGAAATGAGATGAGTGTCAATTAGAAACAACTTTTCAAAGTAATTTTCTTTCAATAGAATTTCGTCTAGTTTGCACAAAGATATAATCTTTATTTCTTTGATGACTTTTGAAGAGATGACTAGTTTTTTGAATCGAAATTCGAATCAAAATCAAAGCAATCATATTCATTGTTCACTGCATTGATTTTAGTAGATTGATCGAGACACTTCTTAAAGCTATGATTTAATTTATGACATATGAAACAGCTTTCAATTAGAATGTCTGCTTCTTTGATGCTAGTTAAAATCGCGTCACACAACTTTAACTGATCAAACTTTGAATGATTAACTGATTAAGTAACAACAGTTGCTTTATGAAAGATAGTCTTAGAAAAATTATTGACGCGTTTGATCTTATTCTTGATCTCTTGAATGACTCGCTGATCATTATTCAAATGAATCAGATAGAAACGAATTTCTTTTAAAGAATCAGATTGAACTAGTTAATCTACTCAAATGAATCAAAGATGAGAATGTATTTTATCTTTCAGATCAGCGATTAGTTACTTTTCATGATAGTCTAGATAGAAAGATAAACGTTGAAACTGAGTATAAAATTTATTAAATTTCTTAAATTCTTGAATTAAGTTGTAGTATTTTCTACGAAAGTTGACTTTCTTATTTGAATCATTGAACAACTGAGTCAGCTCTTTCAAAAGATTGTCGATGATCTTATAAAGATTGACACAGTCACGTTCGCGTCTAGCTTAAGTGATCTCAGCTGCGTCATTGAATAATCTAGAATGTATATAGCTTAATTTGACTCATTCATTAGAAAAGAGATCAACGTTGATCTTTAGTTTATTCTGAATTTTTTCGTATCAATTCTTTTAAGTAAAGTTCTTTTCATCAGTAAACAGCGAAGAATCAGGTATTTTTTGAGATCTAGAACACTTAAAGTAGATGAAATCAGAAGAAGTATTTTCTTTAGCTTAAAGTTTAGTTTTCAACTCTTTGATTTCATCTTCTTGTTGTTTATTTAACTTGTAAAGTTAATCTGTTTCTTCATCAAGAACTAGACTTCAAGTCTTTTAAATTTCGTAGAACATAAAGAATATTATCATTTCAATGAATGATTCATCATCTTTATGAATGAATGATGCAGCACTTAATGATTTCGATGAATTAATATCAGAAATTTAAGAGAAATAATTTTAAAATTCTTCAGAATGCTCTTTAATAAATGAATGATTAAACATGATGAGATTTGTTTGAAAGAAAATTGAATGAATGATTATGCTTAATGATTGAAAAAGAAAGATGTATGAAATGATGTTTAATCTTTAATAAAGAAAATGAAATTTGTTTATTGATTAATTTGATTGATTCTCTAGCAAACAATGAAGATTCTTTATCATTGAATTTATCAATTGATTTGATTCTTGAGCAATTCACGAAGATTCTTTATCATGATTCTCATAATCGAGTGAACTTTACGTACTTAATGAGTGATAAGTAGTCTAGCAATTCAAACAGTCTTGTCGTTGATTTTATTCAATCTTCTAATGTTGTTTTATCTTTCAATTATCATTGATTATCAGATAAATGAAGATTGACAACAAGATTCATCTGTATGTGATGTTGACTACGAATCTTTTGATTCTATTCTGCGTTTAAATAGAAGTCAAAAGAGTCTAGAGATCTCAATTCAACGCAGTTTGAATGATCTTAGAACGTTGTGTGATTGTGAAAGCTGTCATGCAGAGTTTTCATTCACATCATCACACGACAGCATCTTCTCTAACAGTCACAATCAATCTACGAAGAAGATTAATGACAAGTTGATGTCAGTAAGAAATGAAGAGATATACTACTAGTAGTGAAGTCAACTCAGATGTGAGTCTGAAGAATTGTAACTACAAGTGATCGAAGAAGTAGTGACTCATTGACTGCGCTGATACATTGAAACATCTTCACTTACATCAACATTGCGAATGATAAGATGATGAAAAGATACTGAATAAAATAGTTGATTCAGATGTTGAATCTTGAGTTCATGATTACATGTGATTGAAGAAGTAGTGACTCGTTGACTGCGCTGATATACTGAAGAGACTCAACGAGCTCAACTTCTGTACTTATAGCGACAAGTCATGCATCTATCTATGTAAATGATTGAAAGCGCAGAAGAATGATCAGAACGCATTCTCTACTATTGATTAGAGCTAAGCATCAAACGATTGTGATCGCACATCTATATCACGAACTATCAACGTCTACGTGACACAAGACAAGAGCAGAATAAAGTTATTTAATACAATCACACTTTATCTTCTCATCATATGCATCTCTCTTTCACGCATATTTTCTTGCTTAATGAATGACAATCATCAAGCAAAGAACACACTTTTGACATTACAATCACAAGCATCACGAGTGCAAAGAATTATGATCTTCGCGATCGAAGATCAAACATCATTGTATAGAATATCATCAATAAAGAGCAAAGCAAGAACGATGCATTGCAAAGAAATAACACAGACACGCAGTAAGAGTTTACTTAAGCGTCACGCGCTGAATAGAAGCTATAAATTCATTACTGAGTATATAGTCTCAGCATTATTGTTTCGACAACGTGCAGTCGCTGTGTAGTCGACGAGCGATTTTCTTTCTCAGAGAGTTTTGTTCATTTGATACACATAGCATAGTGTTCTTCATGAGTTGATTCAATATTGATGTCACAAGAGTGTATGAAATAAATCAAATCAAATCAGATAAATGAATTTCTTTAAACTCATTCTATCTAAATAAGTATGTTGAATGAGTAATGAGATCAGTATCATGTGATTAACGAATTCTTAATATAATGTCAGAATCGTGTTTAAATGATACAATTAATGAAGATCAGAATTGATAGTGCTTGATTTTTAAAAATAACTATAACTGAATTAAGAATACAGAAGAAGATTGATACAAAAGTTTCTATTTATGTAATGTTTAAAGACTGCATTAAACTTGAAAGAAATGTATTTATGACATGAAAAGAATGTGATGTAGATGAACAAGATGTTGATGAAAGAAAAGAATGTTGAGAAAGAAAAAAAGTGTTGAGTCATATTTAAGTCGAATCTGAGTCAGATCTTGACTAGATTGTTGACTAGCTTTAATCATTATGCAAAGAGCTTGCTAGTGTTTATTGCAAATTGATTAAAGCTTTAGTCTTGTTCAGTCTTGATACACTCATAACATTTAGCTACAGTAAAGTTTAAAGATTATCAAAAGTTTGAATAATATTAAAACATTGTATAATGATGAAGTGCTATACATTGATTGCATGCAAAGTTTTTGCAATCACACAGACTTTGATAATCTCAATGCACATATTATAAGCAATCTGCATGCAAATGAGAAAATCAAATAGAATGCAAAACTACAAGAGAAATTGTTTATGAAAATCATTCAATTCAGTATCTTATCATTATGATGATAAGAATTGAGACAGAATATTCTTGCATTTAATTTATTGAAAATGATTAGCAGAAAGAACTTGAATCATGAACATTCTTTAAATTTACATGCTAACTATGTATAGATTTTGTTAAGACTGCATGTCTGTTACTATAACATAAGCAACTTATGAGATTCATTAAGTTCAACATGAATAAACTCAAGAATCTTATTAATATCATTTAATAAACATTTAGATACAGACATTTTATACATAAGTGATATGTTGATGAGAAAACTTTGTTAAGAAAAGAGAGATACAAGCAAGTTAATAAAGAATGATTGAACTATGTTGTCTGATTAAAAGTGTAGCATATGAAAATTTCTGCAAAACATGATCAATCTGTACAAGAAAAATCTTTACAAATAATGCAAAACATCTGAGTTGCATACTTTCAAGCAAAGTGAGCTTCTGCAGAGCATGATATACAATGACAATGACTGTTAATCTCAAGAATTTCACTTCTTTACTGAACTTTGATTCTTGAATGTCTTGATGATAAAATCAATCTTTAGTCAAAGACATTGTTTATATAGTTTAAGAAAACAATAATGTATATCAATGTAATTAAAGAAGAAATTGACTGTGATATACATGCATATTGCAGACGAAACATTTGCAACTCATGCTTAAGAAATAAACTATCAAAATTTAAGTAATGAAAGATTTCATTCATTTTAAACTGTAAATAATAATAATAATAATAATAAATTCATACATTCTTATGACATCAATTAAATCAACTCATGAGAAATTCTATGCTATTTGTATTGAGTGAACAAAACTCTCTGAGATAGAAAATCACTCGTAGTCTATATAATTGCTTCACGCAGTTGAAACAGTGAGTTTTGAGACTATGTATCAAATTTGTTCGCGTTGATTGCATGTTAAAAAATGAGTGTTCTAGTCACTTTAAATTGCTTTAAGAGCTTCGTTTTCATCATCATCTTCATCACTGCTTTAAGATTCTTCGTGATGATAACAATTATTCAATAGTTCAAGAAGTCAGCATCTTGTAGCATTCTTGATCGCAAATGCGATCAGTTCAAGCAATGCATGAGTACATGCTTCGTTGTCTGATGACTTTATTTGCAATTGCATTGCAAGCTATTTATGTCTGAAACATTTATAGAGTGCAAATAAGCATTCAGATCTATGCACTTGATTCTGATGTGCATTGCAAGAGTGCTTTCTGCTTTTTGAAGATCATCATGCATCTTTATTGTCTTATTGCTCAGATGTAATCTTTGTGCTGAAATTATGTTGACATCTGTGATACATTTTCTGTACTTTTCTCATCGTTGATTTCATTGATTCTTGTGATACTGCTTTATTGCAATGTTATCGCTTGTTGAAATCATTGTGAAGAAGAGAATGCATCGTTTGCATCTTGACTATATCTTTGCATCTTCTTGAATGAAGACATTCAGAAGTACTATTTTCTTAATGATGAGTAAGTGAGAAATAATGCAATTAACTCTTGTCAAATGAGCGTGTATTAGTTTGCATGCTTGTCTGATCTCTTGCATTCAATTGTTGACTTGACTGTGTAGCGTGATCTTGTTCTGTAGCATGTTCAAATGAACATGTAGTGAACTCATGTATATTTCTGTCTCTAAAGTTTTGATGTTTACTCTTTTGAATGCTTCTGCTACGTGACGCAGAGTCTGATTTTGAAGTGTTTCTAGTCTGCATTCTTTGCTCAACAGTTCATCTTTCTTGTCACGCTGATGTCAAACTGACGCTTTGAATGCAATTTCTGATCTCACTACTGTTGAGTATACTTGTCTTGCTTTTGTGAAGATAGCTTTTCATGTGAAGACTTTAAAACAACTAAGTGTCAGCATTCTTGTGATGTGATTCATCTCTATTTATTGAAGATACGCGTCTCATTGCAGTTTCATGTTCAGTTGTATCTTTAGAACTCATACGTCTGATTTTGATTTAATAACTGAGCTTTCTATTTATATGCTAGTCATTATGTTGAATCTCTTCGATTTTCTAGTGAAATGCGTAAGCTTGTACTTTTCTGATGCAAACGTTGCGTCATGAGTGCAAGCTCATTTCACGCAGACGTCGTGTGCTTTGCTCAGTGTTCTGCAGATTTCTTCAGTGAATCTGTTGTAAACTAGAATGTTAATATCATTTACAAAGTTAAGCACTTTGATTTTTATTCTTAATGCTTCGCATTTTTCAATTAAACTTGCGTTGAAGAATAGAAAGAGAATCAATGAAATGAGAAATCTCTGCGATATGTCTGCATTTATCTTGCGCATGTCACTCATTTGTTCATCAAATATTAGTGATGTCTCTCAATCTTCTAGAAAGCTGCGTGTTCATTCAATTATGTAGCTTGACATTCTTTTTATCTTCAGCGTGTGCAGAAGTCTGATGTGTAAGACTCAATTAAATGCTTCAACGATGTTTAGACTTAGCATGAACGTTACGTATTTGATTTTGCAATCTTATACTGTGTGAACTTAATCTATCAGTAAATCTAACATTAAGATCATGAATTGTTTGCGTCTTGCTCTCATTTGACTCTTAAACTGTGAATCTGTCACAAGAAATTCTCTTTGAATAACTTCTTAAGTTTAAGAGAAAAATCAGCATAGAAATTGTGCTTTATGTATGTTGCATGCAACATATACAACATATTTTCAATAAATGATTGAAGAATTTGCAATTCATTAACTGCATTAATATTGAAACATTTTCATCATATTAATAATATCATTAAGTAATTAATGAAAAGATATCAGATAAAATAGTTGTTTCAAGTATTAAGAATCATGATTACAATGTTCAAAGAAGTAATGACTCATCAATCATATTGATATATTAAGAAAACTTAAGTTCATCTTCTTTACTTAATGTCAAGTCATTCATTTATCTACATAAAAAATTGAGAGCTCAAGAAAACAATCAGAACACATTTTCTTTCATTAATCAAAGTCAAACATTGAACAATTGCAATTGCATATTTATACTAACAATTCATTCAACGTTTACATGACATAAGTCAAATCAAAAGAAGAAAAGAATTACTTAATACAATCACATTCTATGTTTTTATCATATGCATCTTTCTTTCATCACATATTTCTCTGTTTAATAACTGACAATCATTAAGTAAAAGAATACAGCTTTACATATATTATAATCATGAATATTATGAATGCAAAAAAACATCTTTCATCTTTGAATCAAGAATCAAATTGAAACATTATTGTATAAAATATCATCAATGAAGAGCAAAGCAAAGATGATGCATCATAGTTAAACAGCACAGATACTCTTATTAAGAATTTACTTAAGCATCACATGCTGAATAGAAGCTATAGATTCATTACTGATAATATAGTATCAATCTTATTGTTTCAACAATGTAAAATCATCATGTAGTTGATGAGTAATTTTCTTTCTCAAAGAATTTTGTTCATTTGATATACATAGCATAGTTTTTCTCATGAGTTGAATCTAAATTGATGTCACAAAAGTGTATAAATTACAATTACAATTACAATTTTTCATTTTCATTTTTCAAACTATTTCTTGAATAATGCTTTAAGAAATAACGTATTCAAATTTTAATAAAACATTCAAAAAATTAATTCTTGAATTTTGATATCTTAATAAACATCATACATCAATACTATGACATGCAGCAAGCATAAAATCAATAATGCATACTGATAATGCAATATGACTTGTTTATTGCTGACAAGTTAATTTTTAACACGTTCATCAGCATGTAAGAAATTAATGAATTTAACTGACAATTATGTTATCAAAGAAACTATTTCAATCTTTGAATTTACTAAAAAGATAATGCATATGAGTAATGCATTATTAACTGACATGCTAATGCTTTGCAACAGAGAAGTTAGAACTAAAAGACATTACAAATTAAAAATGATTGCATTGTGCAAGATTTGAAAATATTAAAAGTCAGTTAAAAATCTTATTCTTAAAATGATCTTCAAACAACTTGTGAGAAAGATTGTGCATGACTGTGCTTGCACAAATATGCTATTATATCATTATTGCATTCAGCGCTCTGTCTTGAGTGCTTTGCAAGAAGTCGTTGAAAACTTTATGATTTCATTCATGAAAAGTAAGTGCATTACTCTTTTTCATTATCACTCTTGTTGTAGAATTTTCATTGACATTTTGCTCTATGCAAACATCAATTTGATGACAATTCATGTCAAATGCATCATCATTCAAGATAGAAATATGAGATTTATGAAGAATTTCATAATAAATCTTGATGTCATGTTTTTCAAGACAAATTGTAATTGTAATTCATACACTCTTGTGACATCGATTTAGACTCGACTCATGAGAAACTCTATGCTACTTATATCGAGTGAACAAAACTCTCTGAGAGAGAAAAACCACTCGTCGTCTATACGATTGCTTCACGTAGTCGAAACAATGAGATTGACACTGTGTTATCAAGTAATGAATCTATAGCTTCTATTCAGCGCGTGATGCTCAAGTAAACTCTTGATGAAAGTGTCTGTGCTGTTTGATTATGACGCATCGTCTTTGCTCTGCTCTTCATTGACAATATTCTATACAACGATGTCTCGATTCGATTCTCAATTCGAAGACGAAAGACGTTTTCTTTGCATTCGTGATGCTCGTGATTGTAACATACATAGAGCTGTGTTCTCTTACTCAATGATTGTCATTCATTGAGCAGAGAAATATGTGATGAAAGAGAGATGCACACGATGAGAAGATAAAGTGTGATTGTACTGAGTAATTCTTTCCTTCTCTTGATTTGACTTGTGTCACGTAGACGTTGAATGAATTGTTAGTATAGACATGCAATCGCGATCGTTCGATGTTTGACTCTGATCGATGAAAGAGAATGCGTTCTGATCGTTCTCTTGAGCTCTCGATTTTTCATGTGAATAGATGAATGACTTGACGTCAAGTAAAGAAGATGAGCTCAAGCTCTTTCAGTATATCAGCGTGATCGACGAGTCACTACTTCTTCGAGCACTGTAGTCACGTCTCTCAATACTTGAAACGACTATTCTATCTGATATCTTTTCATCAATTACTCGACGACACTGTCGATGTGATGAAGATGTTTCGATATCAACGCAGTCAACGAGTCGCAAATTCTTCGATCACTTGTAATCACAACTCGCAGACTCTTCATCTGAATTGTCTTTTTCACTAGTAGTATCTTCTCATCTCTTACTGACATTGACATGTCATTAATCTTCTTCGTAGATTGATTGTGACTGTTAGGAAAAGTGTTGTCGCGTGGGTGAAAACTCTGCATGACAACTTTCCTGATCACGCAACGTTCTAACATCGTTTGAACTGCGTCGAATTGAGATCTCTTGACTCTTTTGACTTCTATTTGAACACAGAATAGAATCAAAAGATTCGTAGTCGACATCATGTACAGATGAATCTCGTTGTCAGTCTTTTTCAAGACAAATTAGAAAATGTTTATCTTTATCAGTTAAATAAACAGTATAATTCTTAAAATCACATTCACATTAATTTTGTGCATTACTTTTATGCATTAACTCAATTGTACTTCTAATAAATACTTGCTTTAAATGCAAGACTTTTAAAAAATGAGACAATATTACAAATTTATGAATAAATCTGCATCAGAACAGTCTTTAAAGATACTTGAAATAAATTAGCAGACTTGTTGATCTTTTGATCATCATTATTCTTTCTGTAATAAATATTTCAGAACTCAGTAATAGTCTTATTTGAATTCAAATTCATAGTTTAATTGTAATACTTCATTAACATTATTTATTTCATTTTTTTGATTCTTACTCAATTCAACACTCATTATGAATTTATGCAAAATTTTATATATTGTAGTGAATGTTGCATTAACGTAACACTTTTTTTGTATCTACTATCGCTTTTTTCTGCGCTTTATACTGTAACTGTTCTCAATGTGAAAACTTTATGAGCTTATTTCTTTTCTACTTTCTCTCTCTTTCATTTAATTCTTTGATGACATCATAGTCTGAAATTGATTCAGTATGCTTGTTGAGAATATTATTTAAATGATTGCTGTTGTCACACTCATGATTTCTAAAAGCTTTCTTAAGTTCGTGATGTTTTCTTTGCATTGCATCATCTTTTGTTCTATCTTTCATTTAGAACATGTTAATAAAATGTGCTTGATTGATATTTGATCTTTGTCATACTTGCATGTTATCATAGCAACATTAAGTATTCATCTCTTATGTAAAAATTAATTGAAGTCAATTTTTCTTATGCATAACTGCATCAATAATATGCTGTGAGACTTTGCATGACTCTTGTGCAGTTGCAGATGTCGATGTGTTATCTTTGATGTCAAATATCAAAAATGAATTGCATTAAATTTCTTTTTTCAGACTACTCTTCATGTTTATCTGATTTGTTTCTGTATGAACATCAATCTTGTTATCATTTCAGTGCATTGATGCTCAGTCAGCAATAAAGACAAATCATGTGCATCATTAATCATCTTGTTCATCACTTCATTTTTGAGTATTTCTGCATGTTTCATCATTCAATGTAGCTTCAGCATGACTTCTTAAAATTGAATGCTCTCATGTGCAATCTGAATTCATTGCAGACGTGTTTAATCTTTTATTGATATCATAACTTTCACTGTTTTCAGAGAAGTCTGATTATCATTGTATACTTTGTATATCTTTTCATGATACTCTTGATTTGCTGTTGCTACGTCTGCAAGATGTTTCATCTTTGCGACTAATTCTTTCAGCTCATCATGATGAGTGATGATTAAAGTCAATCTTCTCAATCTCTTATTTAGCTTTTAGTTTATTCTCATTGCAATTGTTGTAACATCATCTTTGCTGTCACTATCATTTGAGTAAACTCTTTGCTTCAATGCAAACATGTTAAGATTATGTTGTTTTATTGACATTTTCTTGTTTGTAATTATAATTATCTTTAATGACTTTGATCAAAGAATCACTGTGTAAAAATGACTTCAATTCATTTTCATCTGCTCAAGTGTTTCTTTCATTCACTTTTGCTTCAGCTGTAGAGATGTTTTATACAGCTTTGATTTTCAATCTTTTTTGAGTATCAAATTGTTGCAAATTCAATGCACTGTCATCTTGATAACTTCATCTAATTTTCAAGAGTTCATGTTTATTATTAATCTTTATATCAGCTTTTATAAGTGAATATCTATCAACATTATGTTTATTTTCAATTGTAAAGTTTCTGTTGATGTTGCATGATAAATGTTGATGATCTGTTGCAATGCTTTCTTTTGCATTGATCTCAACTTAATGTTCAAACTCTTTTAATGATCTTTCACTCTTTGTGATGTATATCATATGATAACTTCATGACTAAGCAGAGAGTACGTCATCGTGAAGTATATTTGCTTGCTCGTCATCATTGATGAATCTTAAGTAAACTTGATGATTGTTTGCATGATCTTTTGTTTAATCACTAGTTTTGCTTTGACATGATGCATGTAAGTCATTCATTTCAACTTGAAGTTCAATTGAACTTTCAAGACTCTGATATTTGATTTTAAATTAATTTGATGTTTTATCAGCTTTACATCAACTTTCATATTGAATCATTTAGAAATTCTTGTAAAGTGAATCAGCTTATGCTTTGTTATCAAGAATTTGATGTCATGCATTTTTGATCACTGTTTGCATCTATCATAAATCTCACTAAGAACTTTGCAGTTGCATTTTATAAACTCTTTGTATGTCAAGATATTGACATCATTCATGAAGTTTATGAAGTTAGTTCTCAAATTGATATCATTACATGCTTTTAACAAGTTCACATTGTAGAACAGATATAATATTGATGATAGTGAAGAATTTTATGATATGTTAATGTTCATATTGCATTTTATCATCGTGTAATCATCAATTGTGATCGTGATGCATCAATCTTTCAGAAAGTTCTTCATAAACTTAAGAAGCAATCTAGAAACTTTTCTCTTCTTCATGTTGTGTAAAAGTTTGCTGTGCATCACATTGTTAAATGCACTTTCTTTATTCAAACTCAGCAGTGAGACTACTTTTCTTCTTATGTCACTTCACACAGTATGTATCTTTTCTATAATTAGTTGCAAAGTTATATTTATTAATCTATGCTTGCAAGCTTTCATTTAAATGTTTAATATTGAGTTGCAAGCTTTTATAACATTTTACAAACATTCAAATATGATGAATTTCAGTATTTTGCTCAATGTATTAAGTAGCACAATTGATTTATATATCTTTGCATTGAAGTAATCTTTCTTGTTTGACTTTTACATCATTATTATGATTACACTCTTAAACTGAGTTGATTGTATTTTCTTTTATAAACATTTTTCAAAAAGAAAGTGTATTTATTCTGATGCATCATTAATGAATTTGCACATTATTTTATTTATATATCTTGTGTGTTTTGACATTTTGTCAGATGTCGCTTTGTAAATGATTCTTTTAATCTCATGATGTATCAGCGAAACATCATCTTCAATCAAGAGCAAGTACTTGAAGTTTATTGTATTTAGCATGAAAATCTCTGAAGATAATGAAAATTGAGTCTGAAACATTATCTTTGCTTTATTTTATGCTGTTGTGATGATGTTAAAGCATTCTGACTTGATCAGAAGAAGAATTGTTGCTTGAATCAATGTATTTATGATTGCATTTCTTGCTCATTTCGCAGTTTTGAACAGTTTTCTTGAGAATTGTTCAACGTTCTGCATGATCTCTTGATATTTACTGCATTTTTGTTTTCTGATGATTTTGTTCTTTTTATCACATGCTTGAATGTACTTTGTTTAATCATTAATGATTCAACAGCTTCTTCTCATTCATTGCATGCTCTTAATAATCTTCATACACTTCTTTGTTCATTCTGCTTTGATCATTTCATGTGATCTCATTCAGAAAGTGAAAATCTTGATAATCTTCTTCAATGCATTCAGCAATTGCTTAATGTACTCATTTATACATTGATGTTTTATCTCATGATTCAACAATGATTTCAACATTTGTTCTTTCAAAATATTAATGAACTTCTCTTTATTTATTGTTTTTCAATTGCAACGCGATTTTCGCGCTGATTCTTTGCAAACTTTGAAATCTATAATTATCTGTGTCAACAGATGATTTGAGAAGTTTTTCATCTCTTCATTGATTTTGCATTGTATTAATTGATTCATAATGTCATCTGTTGTGAAAATCAAATCTATTGTTGTTTGAGATTCTTAATAATTTCTCATAATTATGCTTTGAAATAATGTTAGTAATGCATTGATGTTTATGATCATTTTAATTAACTCATTTGACAATAAATATTATCTTGAATAGAATAATTCTTCTCATGTAAAGTGATGCAGATTGAAGTCTTTTACAAGAATGCTTTTTTTCAACATGTGCAGCATTTTTTTAATGTTTGAAAGATTTTCTTTTTCATGAATGATTTCATGATTTCTGAGTAATAAATTGTATACTTCATGAATGTGTATAACTTTTTGAATCATCTGTGCATCATCTGTTAATGTTTATAACATAATTGTATTTACATCTTTGAAGTATCATGTTGAGTGTCAAATGTTGCTGTTAATTTTCTTGTTTATGTAGAAACAGATTTTATCTTCATTATTCTTCAGCATGAAGTCAACAATTGTTGAACAGTATGCTTTGAAAATGTCATCAAATCATCAGAGTTCTTGAAGAATCAAAATGTCATAGTTCTTAATTTTTTTCTTATATAGTAGCATTATCATCATCTTGTTTCTGAACTTGTGAACATTATACTATAGTATTCAAAGCTTCTTTTGCTAAGACATTAAAATTCACATTTCAGACTGTTTAATGTTTTCTTGAATGTTTGCAAAATGCTTGCTTCACTTGTAAAATTCTTAACAAAAGATGACATTGATAACAATATGATTGATATTAACTTTAATTTATTTGATCTTGACTTTTTGATCAAGTGATTCAGTATAGTGTTTTCTGATGTGATGACTGCATTGAGCAGATGACTTTCATTTATTGAGCATTTCTGCTTTCTCTTCAAGTCATTGTTCATTAGCGATTTCAGATTGATAAATGTTTTTGTAAATGTTTTTGATATCACTGTCTTTAGTTCTTTCTGCTTTTGTACAACATGATATAAAGATTTGTGCTTTGTGACTCTTTTTATTCTTTCTTTTTCAGCTTGTCGTTTATGACATTGAGAGTCAAAAACTCTGTGTATGTCTCAACATGCTTCACATTTTCACATGTTTCAAGTCTGTTTGTAAAAACAATGCTTTAAGTAATGATTCAGCATGCATTAAATGCATCTTTGCTTGTTTTTGCATTTATACATCTTGTAATCATATTCTTAATACTTTAAACATTGATGCATTCTGCAACTTGAGTTGTAAAACTGTGTGATCTTTATGTTGATCTCATGACATACTTTCTCATCAATCAGCTTGTTTATTATCTCAGCACTGATTATGCATATCATTAATGAGATATATCTCTTTTGCTCACTCTTCTTTGTGAGTCACTCAATCTTTTTGATCATCATTTCTGAATGTATATCTTTGTTGATCTTAATGAGCATTTTCATCTCTTTTTTCTTTATGTTCTTAAACATTTCTTTAATTCTAATTTCATGTATCACTACTTTAAAACTGATTTCACATAAACATGCATTTAATGATATTTCTTTGATTCAAAAATCGTTTTTCTTCAATATTCTTTTGCTGTTCTTCATTTTAATTTAAAATATCAGCAGTTTTAATCATTTCTTTATTATCTTTATATTTTTGCACATCAACAACATCTTGTCAATGTTAATCTTTCTTACTCATCTCATTATATTCTTTATTGTTATCATTATGATTCTCTTTACTTCTTCTTTCTCTTTGATGAAAATCTTTACTTCAAATTTCTTACAATGATTTTACATCAACAATGATATATTGATGTTGAACATAAGATGACTCTTAAATGATGTCGTTGACTTCACGCTCGCTCTTTTTGCTCAGCTGTTGATGTATTTTCTCTTTTTCATGAACTCTTTTTTAAGTCTGTTCATTATCTTTTTCAGTCTCTTCAACTGATTCTTCATGTGCTGATTGACAGTTAACGCAGTGATGTATTAATGTATCAGCTTTTTTATCATTTCTATCAAACTTCTCATCTTTCTTCAAAGCATCAATTCATTGTTTTTACATTCGTTGAACTCATAAAGTACTTGCAGCTTGTATAATTTCTTCTATATATTTTTTGTCTTGACTGAATTCTTCTGCAAGATAGCAATAATCATCTCTCGTTCACTCATTAACATCATGTCAACAACACTTCTCATCTGCTTTTAATGATCAGAATAAAGTGCAAGCATCATGTTAATGATGTGCTTTGTCTTTAAATAGTTTAAGTAATTTGTTTTCATGATTTTTTCAATTAAAAGACAATAGTAGTAAAATCTATTTATTTCATTGTTTTTGAACTTATCTGTAATCAATTTCATCAACATACTCTTTTAACAAGATTGAAAGTTCGCTCAATATTTATTAAAAATATTGAGCATAAAAGAATATCTTTAGTCATTTGCATCAATTTAGAAAAATTTGAAGCATTGTCTTTTTAAAATTGTCATGTCAAACATTTTTTATTTATAACATTAGTGTGACTGACAACGAGATTCATTTGTACGTGATGTTGATTACGAATCTTTTGATTCTATTCTGTGTTCGAATAGAAGTCAAAAGAGTTAAGAGATCTCAATTCGATGCAGTTCAAACGATGTTAGAACGTTGCGTGATCAGAAAAGTCATCATGCAGAGTTTTCATTCACGCGACAACACTTCTTCTAACAGTCATAATCAATCTACGAAGAAGATTAATGACATGTTGATATCAGTAAGAGATGAGAAGATACTACTAGTGAAAAAGACAACTCAGATGAAAAGTCTGCGAGTTGTGACTACAAGTGATCGAAAGATTTGCGACTCGTCGACTGCGTCGATATCAGAACGTCTTCATCACATCGACAGTGTCGTCAAGTAATTGATGAAAAGATATCAGATAGAATAGTCGTTTCAAGTATTGAGAGACGTGACTACAGTGCTCGAAGAAGTAGTGACTTGTTGATCATGCTGATATACTGAAGAGACTTGAGCTCATCTTCTTTACTTGACGTCAAGTCATTCATCTATTCACATGAAAAATCGAGAGCTCAAGAGAACGATCAGAACGCATTCTCTTTCATTGATCAGAGTCAAACATCGAACGATTGCGATCGCACGTCTATACTAACAGTTCATTCAACGTCTACGTGACACAAGTCAAATCAAGAGAAGAAAAGAATTACTCAGTACAATCACACTCTATCTTCTCATCGTGTGCATCTCTCTTTCATCACATATTTCTCTGCTCAATGAATGACAATCATTGAGTAAAAGAACACAGCTCTACGTACGTTACAATCACGAGCATCACGAATGCAAAGAAAACGTCTTTCGTCTTTGAATCGAGAATCGAATCGAAACATCATTGTATAGAATATCGTCAATAAAGAGCAGAGCAAAGACGATGCATCATAATCAAACAGCACAAACACTTTCATCAAGAGTTTACTCAAGCGTCACGCGCTGAATAGAAGCTATAGATTCATTACTTGATAACACAGTGTCAATCTCATTGTTTCGACTGCGTGAAGCAGTCGTATAGACGGCGAGTGATTTTCTCCCTCAGAGAATTTTGTTCACTCGATATAAGTAGCATAGAGTTTCTCATGAGTCAAGTCTAAATCGATGTCACAAGAATGTATGAATTACAATTACAATTATAACATTAGTGCAAAAATATTGATTATCTTTATTTTAAAAAGAATGAGCATGCTAAGATTATTGAAGCAATGATTTTCTAACAGTTGCAACAAACTACAAAATCATTAGTAAATGATCAAATGCATTATCATAATGTATTATTTTATCAGCATCACTTCTTACTCTTTGTGCTTCTGCTCTCAAATCAACAGCTGAATCTTCATAATAACAATAAAAATACTCTTTAAACTCTGTCTTGTACTTGATTTCATAATTGATAGATTTTTCATCATAATTTGTATTTTCATTATCTTTGTCATTTCAAGTCTTGTAAAAATTTAACTTCATTATAGAATTCAGAATATTTGCAAGATTATATATTGTTTCATCACTGTCTTCAATCTTGACATAATACTTCACAAGTTTAATTAAGACTTTTTCATAAGTTTTTACTATAACAGCACTTAATAAGTAAATACTTCTTCTTATATTCTTTTCAATCTGCTCAAGATAATTGAAAAGTGCATTAAATATTCAAAATCTTAAGTAAATATTTACATTAATTGTTCATGATATTACTAAAGTGCATTCATAGAAGAAATTTAATAAATTGTCAACAAGCAAAATCATGAATCACTCACTTTTATCAAATTTGATCTTTGCAATCTTGAAATTTTTGTAGTATTTCTCTGTTTAAAGATCAACAAATTCACGTAGTTGATATGCTTAATGAAGCATTAAGTATGTAAAGTTTCAATGAATGCAAATATCTTGTATCAGTTTTCTAAATCTTTGATCATTCTGCTCTTGAAAAGCTTTGAAGCAAATTAATCACTGAGAAAAATCGTTGACAGCTATCATCAAAGCATGAATCTAATTTCATGATTAATAAATGCATTACTTTTTTGCATTATCATTCAAAGCAATATCTTTTTGATCACAACAGATAATTCTCTGCTTGTTTTAATATTTTACACTTGATTATTCTTTAATTGAGCAATAACATTATCAACTATTATCTTTGATTCAAGAGCTTAAATAAAATCTTGAGTCACAAGATTAATGATGTAAATCAAGCAATTAATGAAATTCTGTGTTCTGTCTCATTAAAACTTGTGATGATTCATGATCTTTTCAAGTTTCTCTTTCAAGATACTATTATTGCTTGCATTATTAATAACAATCTTAAAAAGCTTGTTTTTAATAACGTAGTTCTTCAGAATTTTCATTAACTTTATCATCAATTGATAATCAATATGCTCAATATCAAGAGATGTAAATTCAATAAGATGTTCACGAAACTGAAATTTAACATTGATTCAATATATTAATATTTTTAAGTACGTTACTTTTTAAGAACTAAATCATGCATTTAAAGCAATAAAAACATGTCATGACTCTGTAAGATTCAATTTGATCTTATCACAAATTTTCTTATAGTGTGAGAGAATCATGATTATCATCTTTATGCAATCTGCAATCTGCAGATCTGAATGAAGCATTTGTAGCAGCTTTTGAAATTGCTCATTATCAATGATTTGAAAGAGTAAATTCAAGTCAACAAAGATTTTGCATAATTGATCTTTTTAATTCTCTTGATTAAAGACAAAAATTAATTCAATATGACTTTTCTTCTAATAATTTGTCAATTTTGCATTATCAATTTGCATTATCAGATATGACTTACTTATTCGAAAGTCAGTTCAATTTATGATTGCAAGTGTTTGCATTTTCTCTTTATCGCTGTGCAAAAGTCTGATTCAAGATGCTTTTTCATAGCAAACATGCTGAAACTATCAAAAGCTGTAGAATAATTCATAATTTTATTGCAGATTTTGCATGAGATTTTAAACAATTCTTCAACAATTGAAGTTAATTGTATAAAGTAATTTTATATATCAGATTGCTTATCATTTGTAGTCTTTTTGAATCAGAGTGAATTATTTATCTTTTTTTGAATTTTGTTTTAAATACTTTTGATAACAGAAATTTGAGATCATCATTGTAGAAAAGAGCTATCTGTATTCAAAGTTCATTGAACATACTCGCTATTTTCTCTTAGCTTAAGCTGTGAAAAATTCTGCTGAATTTTGTCAATTGCTTCTTGTTTAGTCTTCATCTTTTCAAAATGATGTAAAGAATTCATAAATTATTGAACTTAACTTGCAAAGTCTTTCGAATGAAGACTATCTGAAAGTGAACTATGTGAAATGCTTTTGTCAAACAGATTGAAAGTTGTCAATGAATTACATCAACAAAATGTTCAACAGCTAACTTTTTGCTTGATGACAGAATCTGAAAAAGTTAACTCAATTCAGCTAATAATCAGCTAACAACTGACTAATCAGCTAAGTGTCAGCTAAAATCAATAAAATTAAATAGATTTTCAGTCTTACAAGATCGCAAATATAAAGAAAATAAAGACGTGACTGCAATTGCATATGATGCATGTTGATTACTTCAAATATTACAAGCTTATGAACTTAATATTATGTACTGATCTAATGTGTCTTGAATTTATGCTGATGAACTCTGATTTTTACATTACTTAAAGTTGTACATTATGACATTTAATGACAGTTCTTGTAATGCACTAACATGATGTGTCAAACATATCATAGCTGTGAAAAATCGAAATCATTGCGATGAAATCAGATTTTAAGTCAGCATTCATTGAATCTTGAATATGTTTAAAACAACTGATGATTTATGCTTCTTTCATTGAATATGTCTCATTTTAAAGTGAAGTTCAAATCATCATCTTTTGTTGTAAATTCTTTATCAACATTGAGATCATCTTAAGTAAGATCATGAACATTTAGCTTTTAAAACTTAAGCATTTTATCAAACAAACTTCATCAATGAAACTGTCTGTCATCAATCACTTTTTTGATGTCAAAACTCGTGCATATGATGCTATATGTAATGATAAGTTTTGTTTGCATGATACATCATATTCTTCTCTTTGCTTGATTCTGTGTGCTCATCATTCACTTTAAATCTAATTGTACTAGATAACAAGTCTTAGTGAAAGTTAGCTCTTGTTTTATCACTGAGATTGTGTCTATGATATATCAAGATGACTCGATTTTCAATATGATGAACTTAAATGTAACTGTAAATTCTTCTTGAAACAATTTTATGATCTCATGCAGCTGATTCTTTCTTAGAAAGCTTGTAATTAAGACGCAGAGAATTTTCTTCATGATTGTAAAATACTTTACACTTAAAGTTAACATTGATAATGTAAAGTATTCTTGTTACATTCATCGTCACGTTGCTAAGCAAGCAGCGCAGCATATAACATGATCACTTACATGATAGAGTATTTCTGCTTGCACTGAACTCATCAAACAGAACATCGTCTTCTTCTTGAAATCTCACTTCTCAATGAGCTTGTCAATTGTCGCTATTTTAAAGTAATGATTGTGATTGCAGATCTTTCTTATGTGATGTTGAAATGAGTTTGCGAAATTATCAATCATTTTATACAGAGTCATTAAGTTTATTTTGATTCATCTCTGCTCTTTGCTGTATTCATCGATTAAGAAAAGATGCTTCGTTGTCTTCAGTTGCAAAAGTCGAGAAAAAGAGCTGAGCATTCGCAGTATTTTAACTCTTGCTAAATATTCTTGAATTTCGACTTTTGACTTCTCATTTAGTTCGTTGTGTTGCTTTCATGCTGTCAATTTACTTTTATATATTCGCTTCATTGCTTTCTTATGTGCATTCATGCTTTTGTTGATGACTGTATTATACTGTGAAGATAATTGTACAGTTATCTTTATATTTATTGTAAATAATACATTGATTAAAGATTCATCATCAATGAAAGTCAAGTGTTTACAGATTTGCATTAAGCTGACTGTGCTTATGAAGTTAATCATCTTGTTGATATGAGTCTTTATCTGTTCGTGATTCTCAATTGATTTATTGATGATTGTTTCATGAAACTTGTTTAGTGTTATGATCAGTGAAAACGTGTATTTTTTCAGCTTTTTGCAATGTTTATCTTATGCTTTTCACTCAATGTTTATGTTTAACTGCGTTCAGTTCTCAATACTATTCAGTCAATAAATCATTTGAGTTGAACTTCGCTTCATTGAAGTTTCAATTATCATTCATCAATGAGTTTTTGCATTCAAGTCTGTGAATTTCTTGATTGTAAATGAAGTTTGTTTCACTTTGTTGTAAGCTTTGTCACAAGTCACTCTGTCTTAAGAGTTCAAAGATCTTCAATTTTTGAATGTTTTAATGAAAGATTTTTCTCTTTTGATGTTAGATGTTACGTCATAATCTGTTCATAATTTATTGAGATGTTTTAAAAATGATTGTATGATGATGATGTAGATCAGTCTATTATCATTTATAGAGTGTTTTCTCTGATCATTGTATTCATAAAATTCTGATCTGTCATTCTTTTATAACTTCAGCTTACAAATCTTCTTTTGAAGTGAAATCTCTTTGTATGCAAAGCAAATTTCTCAGTTCATTTTGTTATCATGTAGATTCAAATGCTCTTGCATTTAAGATATTCATTGAGAAAGCAAGATTAAAGACATGTATACAAGATTGAGATTCTTGATAGAAATGATTAGTGCGAATGAGCTGTTATCAATGCATGAACATTGAATTTCTCATTTACTTGAGATATTGAAGAAACACTTGATGTTTACTAGTTAAGATTGAGTTTTACTATCTTTATGCAGATGATGACTAAAATTTTCTCTGTGTTAATGTTCAATCACTTCGATCTGTGCAAGTATGAGTAATTAATTCAAAGCAACTAAATTGAGAAATATCAAGATTTTAATTCTTTGTTAGTAGAGTAATTCTTACAATATGTTTGAATTACATATCTTTTCAAGTCTCATTTTATCTGTTAGATACTTATCATTTTGTCACGTCTTCATCTCAATCATTACAAATATGTCAAAGACTTGATAAAGATATAGCTTTGTGACTAAGTCTTTGATCTTAATACATTCAATGAAAACAATCTTGTTTTCATCATGCAAGAACAATCTGATCACTCTTTTTCATCTGTTTGAGTTGCTTAGATGTTTAACATCTTTCATGAGTATGTTTTGCAGAAATCTTATTTCTTCATTAGTTCTTGCAGTCATTGTAAGAATCAATGATTTACTTACTTGTTTACATCGATGTTAACAGTTGAATTTTCATGCTCAAAAGTTGAATCATCTTCATTGACATTCATCAAGTTCATCTTTTTCTCAGAGAAAGTGATAGTAAATTTTCATGATTGTTTCATCACGAGTGTATTTTCAACAACAGTTGTATGATTATTTACATTAATCATAGCATTAGTTTGCATTTCAAGATCAATGAAATCTTTCACATTCAATGATAACTCTTCTTTGTTAAATCATGATACAATGTTCATGAGATTCTCAAAAAGAGACTCAGACGAATTATTGCTAATCAGATTTCATGACGTACTATCTGTGTTCAAAGAAATTGTATAAACTTTATCTTTGATTGTTAACAAATTAAAGTAATAAAACTTGATGATATTCTCTTGATTTAATGACTTTAATTTGATTCGCTTGCTTATTAAAATATTCTCATCATCACTATTTATCAAGATGACATTTTTGTAATCACTATTGTCATTGATGATGATTCACTTTTCAATTTATATGCTTGAATCTTGAAAATGATCAACTGTACTGATATCATTTGACAATTTCTTGAGTGAGTTCTTTGTTGATTTGACGCTCAAAAGATGATTAGAATTCTCTGTGATAATGTCTAAAATGTTTTTAACTGAAATTTATATTCTCTGATACTCATGCATTAGCTTATTTGTAATCACAATAAATGTTGAAGCTATGTCATTTATATGAGTGATATGATAATCAATAATTGAAACTCTTTGAGATGTATCAAGAATCAAGTCTGATTAAGCTTTAACTTGTATAAATGACATCACAACTGACTCTTCAGATGACGTTTCATTTCTTTGCTTCGTCAAGCAATTATCAAAGCTGAGCATAGCATCTGATGTAATGTTAGTATCAAATAATGTCTTAATGATTTCTATAACTTTGACAGTATATATCAGATGTGAGCATGATTTACTTCATCTTGAACGCGACGTGTCTTTGATCATTCTGTCATGAAGCATACATCATCTGCTGAAATTATCTGTTATCACTGATCACTTTCTTCATCTCAAATGTGTATTTGATAGTAAATGCATGTTCTTCAAGCTTCAAATCTAGCTTTAGCAACTTCTTTCATTCATTCAAAAATATCTGCATTATGAAGTTAGAATTTGAACTGTCTGTCTTTGACATCATCTGATAAACTGAGCAGTAGCTAATTGCTGAAGTATTGATTCACGTTGTTGCTAACTGAAATACTTTCATATTCAACTTTTGATGATTCAAGATATGTTGTGTTGATGATATTGATCTTGCAAGCGATAAACATGTGTTACTTGCATCAATGAAGTTCTCATCTTTCGAAACTGAATTCATTGAAGTTGTAGATGTGAGAGATGTCACTGTCTGTAATGACAATTTTTGAGTCTTGCATCTTTCATTAACAGCATTATAATGAATGTTGAAAAGAACTCGTTGAATCAGCTTTTTACAAGTTTCATGAATATGAACAGTCTTTAAATCTTCAAATTGATTTGATTATTTGTCATTTAAAAACTTGATGCATAACTGTAATGCTTTATTTTCGCTGACTGACTTAATCTTTGTCAAGAAAGATTCATTTGTAGTCAGTTAAACTGTGATTTGTTCATATATCTGTTCAACTTGTTTCACGTTGATTCAAAAAGCATTGCATATCTAGATTGATTGTCGAGTTGAATTTTCATATCTACATTCTGATTCAACTTGATTACTCAAGTTAAATCTTCTGATTCAACTCAATTACTTGAGTTGAATCTTCTGACTTGACTTGATCTTGATCTTGAATCAGAATTTGATTCGAGTTTTCGACTCAACTCGTCAAGCAATCGAATATGACATCAAGAGAACTAAATATAGAAATTTTTCCGATTTTTCGCCTTTGCATTATCTTTTTGCATTATCTTTTTGATAGAAAGCTATAAAGAAAAACATGAAGAGAAACATGAAGAGAAACATGAAGAGAAACATGAAGAGAAACATGAAGATTGTTTGATAGAGAGCTTTGATAAAAGACTATGATAGAGAGCTATGATAGAGAGTCATGACGAGAAACTATGAAGACTGTTTGATAAAGAGTCATGAAGAGAAGTCATGAAGAGAAGTCATGAAGAAAAGTCATGAAGAAAAGTCATGAAGAAAAGTCATGAAGAAAAGTCATGAAGAAAAGTCATAATAGAAAGTCATAATAGAAAGTCATAATAGAAAGTCATAATAAACTATCTATCT
>JAABUS010003284.1_pt1 | contig 26749 bp, 19 predicted proteins | sample 5560161 | NCBI WGS metagenome assembly JAABUS01 (sample SAMN10711885, study PRJNA513376) | rock metagenome | isolation source: Antarctica rocks | place: Antarctica: Victoria Land, Trio Nunatak nord | collected 2016-01-04
CGACGTTGCCGTGCGCGGCGATGTGCTCGACGATCGCCTCGACCTGCTCCTCCTGGTAGCCCAGGGCCCGCAGCGCGCGCGGCACCGTCTGGTTGACGATCTGCATCGACCCGCCACCGACGAGCTTTTTGAACTTCACCAGCGCGAGGTCGGGCTCCAGGCCGGTCGTGTCGCAGTCCATCGTCAGGCCGATGGTGTTGTGGCTGACGAAGCCGCCCGCGACGTAGGTGACGTTGTCCGGCACGGACAGGTCGTACGTCGGCTGGACGCCGCCGTCCTCGTTGGCCGCGACGACCTCGAAGACGTAATCCAGCGCATGCCGAAGCCGGCTGTCCACGTCGCGGTCGCTGGTCTGGGTCGCCTCCGTCGCGACCAGGCGGGCCTTGCGCTCGCCCAGGAAGCCGACGATCTCGCCGTACATCACGGCGTGCTCCAGGTTGCGCAGCCGGATCTGGAACATCGCGCCGCCGAAGCCACTGACCGTCTCGCGAACCGTCGTCGGCAGCGCCAATGTGAGCATGAGCAGCTGGACGTCCGAGGCGAAGGACCGGGACGCGGTCGACATGCTGGGAGCGCCGCCCTGCACCGTCCCGTCGGCCTCGAACAGCCCCCGCAGGAACGCCTCGTAGACGGTCCTGTCGTTGGTCTCGCGGATGGCCGCCGGGACATGCGGCCGCCAGCCCTTGCCGCTGTGACCCTCGGCAGGGAGCTGCTTGGCGAAGCCCGCCGCCTCCCACCAGCGCGCCAGCCGCACGCTGCTCAGCGAGACCTCCTGGTAGCCGTGCTGCTGCGTGACCGCTGCCTCGAGGGTGAACAGCTGCTTGCCGAGGATGCGCAGCCGCTCGACCACGTCGAGATCGGTGTCCGCGACGCAGAAGCGAAGGCCCTTGGCGTGCAGGCTGCCGTCCCCCATGAAGTAGCCGACCAGCTCCGCCAGCTCGGCGTCCACCGCATCCGGGACGACCACGCCGCGGTCACCGGCGTAGTAGGCCTGCTCCAGCACCGGCAACGGGACCCGACGCTGGGCACCGACCAGCGTGTCCATCTGCACCGGCACGACGTCACCGGCTGTGAGGTCCATCAGCCGCTTCCACTCCCAGGCGCCGGTCGCCGGGTCGACGACCTTGACCCGGTGTCCATAGGTGCCCTGGATCCGGTAGCCGCCTTGGGTCACAATTCGGCGCGTCGGCTCCTCGCCGTTGACAAAGAACTTCGTCGCCTGACGAGAGCCCTCATCGGTGGAGACCCGGAAGTCGACGTCCTGCCAGCGAGCGCCCTGCACGTCGCCCAGCTCCTCGAGCCGGACCAGGCCGCGGTCGGTCGTGACCAGGGTGTCCGCCGTCAGGCAGCCGGTAGGCGCGATGACCGATGCCTGCGCGTTGCGGTAGCCGTTCCTCTCGCCCAACGCCAGGCACTCCTGCCAGGCCTTGGTCGCCTCGTGCAGGATCCGCGCGTCGTCCGCGCCGACCGCGCGCACCGCGTCGTTGGCCGCGGCGTGCTTGCGCATGACCCGCTTGTGACCGTCGGCGTTGCGGGCGTATCCGTCGTACGGCCCGACGATCGCGGCGAGCTCGGCCGAGCGCTTGTACGCCGTACCGGTCATCAGGGAGGTGATCGCGCCGGCGAGGGCACGGCCGCCCTCGGAGTCGTAGGCGTGGCCGGTGGCCATGAGCAGCGCGCCGAGGTTGGCGTAGCCGATGCCCAGCTGGCGGTAGGCCCGCGTCGTCTCGGCGATCGGCTCGGTCGGGAAGTCGGCGAAACAGATGGAGATGTCCATCGCAGTGATGATCAGCTCGACGGACCTGGCGAACAGCTTGGCGTCGAAGGTGTCGTCCTCACGCAGGAACGTCAGGAGGTTGAGCGAGGCCAGGTTGCAGGACGAGTTGTCCAGGCTCATGTATTCACTGCATGGGTTGGACGCGGTGATGCGGCCGGACTCGGGGTTGGTGTGCCAGTCGTTGATGGTGTCGTCGTACTGCACGCCGGGGTCAGCGCACTCCCAGGCGGCTTTCGCGAGCTTCTTCCACAGTGCGCGCGCCTCGACGGCTTCGAGGACCTGGCCGTCCATCCGGCCGCGCAGCCCGAACTCCTTGCCCTCCTCGACGGCGCGCATGAACTCGTCGCTGACCCGGACCGAGTTGTTGGCGTTCTGGTACTGGACGCTGACGATGTCCTTGCCGCCGAGGTCCATGTCGAAGCCGGCGTCGCGCAGCGCCCGGATCTTGTCCTCCTCGCGCGCCTTGGTCTCGATGAACTCCTCGATGTCGGGGTGGTCGACGTCGAGTACGACCATCTTGGCCGCGCGCCGGGTGGCGCCGCCGCTCTTGATGGTGCCGGCGGAGGCGTCGGCACCGCGCATGAAGCTGACCGGGCCGCTGGCGGTGCCGCCGGAGGACAGCAGCTCCTTGGAGGAGCGGATGCGCGAGAGGTTGAGGCCGGCACCGGAGCCGCCCTTGAAGATCAGCCCCTCTTCGCGGTACCAGTTCAGGATCGAGTCCATCGTGTCGTCGACGGCGAGGATGAAGCAGTTGTGCACGCGCAGGTTGCCCGAGAGGTACTCACCGGACTCGGTCTGGATGTCGTAGACGTCCATCTCGCCGCGGGAGCCGATGCTCGCGATCTCCAGCTGCTTGGTGCCTCGCGCCTCGCGCCCAGGCAGGTCGAACGAGCGCTCCAGCTTCTCGGCCTTGACCGGATCGATGAACCCGATCTCCTCGGCGAAGATCCGTCGGTCCCCGGTGCTCTGAATGCGCAGCGACCACATGTCGTGACGGTTCTCTCGCGGCTCGGCCTTGCGCGACACCCGGGAGAAGATGCCGAAGCGCAGCAGCAGGGACTGGATCCCGCGGACGAGCTCCTCCCCGATCATGTCGACGGCGAGCATCGTCGAGCTCGTGCGGGCGGAGACGTAGCCCTCGGCCTGGAAGATGCTGCGCAGGTACGCCGCGACGACCGGCAGCGGCGCCGTGAACAGCCCCGCCGGCACCGCCATCTCGGTGCCCCGGGCCCGCAGACCCCAGGCGTCGACGAAGGACTCGAGCACCGCGCCGTACAGCCGGGTGCGGCGGCAGTCGAGCGTGGTGTCCTGCGTCGTCACGCGCCGCTCGTGCCGGTGCACCTCGGGGAAGACGACGTCCAGAGCCTTGGTCACCCAAGCAAGTTCGGCGTCCGTGACGGTCATCGCCTCGATCGTCAGGGACCGGTTCGTGCCGGTGTACTGGCCGACGAAGCCGTCGGACTGCAGCCACCCGGCGAGCGCCGCCTCGGCGACCTCGCGCGAGGTGATCTCCCGCTCGCCATGGACGTAGGTGCGGTGCCACTCGAGCGCGTCACCGGGACGCAGGCTGCCGGCCGGCACGAACGCACCGGTCTCCTCGCCGGTGGACTTCCAGACGAGGTGGTCGGCGGTGACGTCGAGCTGATAGCCGGCCTTGGTCGTGAGACGCAGCACGTCCTTGACGCCGTTGTGCTTGACGGCGAGCACCCTCGTCACACCGTTCGCATCCAGGACCTTGGTGCCGACGGCCCCGTCGGCCACCAGCTGGCCGATCGGCACCAGCCCGCCGGTGGTGCTCACGAGCGCGTCGTACGGCTGGCATGCACTGACCTGCTGAGGCGCGGTGGTGCCGACGTTGAACCAGACCGGCGAGTTGAAGCTGAACACCTGGTGCAGCAGCATCCACGTCAGCTCGTGCTCGAACACGTCGGCGTCGTCCTCGGTGCCGAGGTAGCCGTGCTCACGGCCGGCGGCGACGTAGGTGTGCACCACCCGGTCGATCAGCTGGCGCAGGCTCGACTCACGGGTGTCGCTGCCGACGGCACCGCGGAAGTACTTGGTGGTGACGATGTTCGCGGCGTTGACCGACCAGAACTCGGGGAACTCCACGCCGCGCTGCTCGAAGTTGACCGACCCGTCGCGCCAGTTGGTCATGACCACGTCGCGGCGCTGCCAGCTCACCTCGTCGTAGGGGTGGGTGCCGGGCGTGGTGTGCACGCGCTCGATGCGCAGCCGCCTGCCACTGTGGCCGTCCTTCGCCTGTGCCGGCGCGCCGTTGACCGTCTCCGTCATGCCTGTCCTCTTCCTCGTCCCGAGTGGTTCAACAACCGCGTTGACCGCGGCATTCGCCCGTGCCTTGCAGATGCTTCTGGTGCCCGTACGCCGGCAGCGTCCGGCCTGTCCTGCGGCTAGCCGGCCGGGACGAGGCGGCCCGGGGGGCCCGTCTCGTGCTCGCCCTCGTCCTGTGACGGCAGTGCGTGGCTCGCCCGAAGCGAGCTGATCTCGCTCTCGAAGTCGGCCAGCGACTCGAAGCCGCGGTAGACGCTGGCGAAGCGCAGGTAGGCGACCTCGTCCAGGTCCCTCAGCGGCGCCAGGATCGCCAGGCCGACCTCGTGGGCCGGCACCTCGGCGGTGCCGCCGGCGCGGACGCTCTCCTCGACCCGCTGCGCGAGCAGCGCGAGGGCGTCCTCATCGACCGGTCGGCCCTGACAGGCCTTGCGCACGCCGCTGACCACCTTGGCGCGACTGAACGGCTCGGTGACTCCGCAGCGCTTCACCACGGCCAAGGAGGTCTCCTCGACCGTGGTGAAGCGCCGGCCGCACTGCGGGCACGAACGGCGGCGCCGGATGGCGTCACCGTCGTTCGTCTCGCGGCTGTCGACCACACGGCTGTCGGCGAAGCGGCAGAAGGGGCAGCGCACGCTCCGGCCCTCCTGCCCTCGGTCCACAGCCTGTGGAGGCGGTCTCCACAGCATGTGGAGAACTACATCCGTGTAAGTACTAGATGTTGTGGCGGGACAGTAGGGCCGGCACACGGCTGGGCGCAAGCACTTGGCGGCGTGTCTCGGGAAGTCGCAGGTCACCGCCCTCGGGGCGCGGCACCGCCCGGCGTGTCGCGCCGCACGAGGTCGCGCGGCCGGCGTACGGCCGAGGCTGAGGGGCTGCTGGACGTCCACCCCTACGAGGTTGCCACCGGGGTCCGACGGTTCTGGCGGGAGCGGCGGTCAGGGCTGTTGGGAGTCCGGCAAGGGGGTGCCGTGCTCGATCGCGCCGTAGAGGTCGAGCATGAAGTGCAGGAGGCGGTCCAGCGCTCCGGGCTCCTCGTCGACCCAGCCGATCCGGAGATCCCCCATGACTGCCCAGCGCTCGGTCTCGCTGCTCGTCGTGGCGAACAGCCGCTCGATCTCCTGGGCGGCTTCCCGGGCGTCAGCCGGCTCGTTGTCACTCAGCATGCGGAGGGCAGCCCCGCACTTGTCGTCGTACGGCGTGTCGATGTCCTCCCAGAGGTAGACCCCGAGGAGCAGGAACAGCTCGTAGTAGGGGCCACCACGGCTGTCCGCGGTAGCACTCCACATCCTGTCCGCCGCACGGCAGAATGCAGGCAGCGTCGACAGCAAGTCGCGAGGGTAGTTCCAGTCAAACGAGTCCGCGTGGAGCGCCTTGCGGAGCGCCACCTCGTCGGCAGCCGAGGCCAGCAGCTCGCTCAACTTGTCGGCAGCGGAGCGGAGGTCCTCCACGGACGCCGTCACGCCGAAGTCCTGGGCGACCTGCCAAGGCGTGTCGAACTCGTACTCCCAGTCCTGATGCATGTAGGCACCGTTGAACAGATCGAGTCCCCTTCCGATGGCCATCAGGCCTCGCTCGGGTAGGCAGTGGTCAGCCGGATACCGGCTGGGGTCTTGAGGAACACGACCCGGACGCCCCTCATGTGCTCGAACCTCGTGCCGTCGTGCATGACTCCCTCTCCAACGTCGAACGTGGTGTCTACGGTGATGATGGCCCGGCTGCCCACCGGCATGCCGGACAGCGTGGGCAGCGCCGCCGGCTCCTGACGAACCGCCTCGGCGACGGCTTTGGTGGCAACCGCCTCGCCAGGAAAGGAGCTGACGGGACCGTGCCTGCGCTGGGCACGCCAAGCCATGTACTGCCAGGACTTCGCCCCATGCTCAGCGAGCGCGTGACTGCCAAGGGCTTCCTGCTCGAGCATGTCGATGGGCAGCGTCGCATCCGGTTTCAGCAGCCGTGCATGTGGGCGTACGGCGGCGATGCGCTGCCTGAGCGCCGCCTCGTCGAACGCCTCGATTCGAGCCAGGCCGACGTCCCTGAGCGCCCATCTCAGGACGTGCGGGGGATGCGGCCTGAGTTCTCCGGTGCCCGTCTTGTAGAAGACGGCTCCGAGCAGGGTGCCGGTGCCGCGGCCGGGACGACCGCCGCGCAGGTCGGCCCACGCGTCCTGGAACGGCTCCCAGACCTTGACGCTGTCCTTCAGCGCCGAGCCCAGCGCGGCCCGGTCCTGCCTGCCGCCGATGCCGGGCAGCGCCCGCACCCCGAGGGCGGCCAGCTGGAACGGCCCCTCGATCGCGGCGTTGCCGGCGTCGGCGAGGTCGCCCAGGAAGCGCATCGTGCCCGTCCCGCGCCCGGCTGCGGGGGCACGGGCAACCTGCTCCCGGAGTGTGGCCGCAGCCCGGGTGGCAGCGGCCGCCTCATAGGTCCGGGCCTCGTCGTCGAGCCGGGCCGCCTGCAGGCGGGGCACGTCGGAGGGGTACGGGCCGGTGGGCCAGGTCTCCGCCGCCCGCTGCCGGTCCGCCTGCTGCTGCAGCGTCTGGGCGTTGTGGGCGGTGGACACTGCGTCCTCGAGCTGGCCGGCGTAGCGCAGGAGCGCCATCCCGGCGGCCGCGTGCGCCTCCTGCGCGGCCCGCAGCCGCGCTGCTGCCTCGGTCAGCCCCTGCTTGTAGGCCTCGGCCGCAACGCCGCTCCAGCAGACGGACCGCGCCCGATCTGCGCGCTGAGCGGCGTCGCCGGACCGCTCAGCGAGCTCCTGCATCAGCAAGGCGAGGCGGCCGACGTCGTACGGCTGGGCCTGGGCGATTGACGTCATCGCTGCCCTGGCGACAGGGTCGCGGCGACGTTCTGGTCCTGGAGCACGTAGGTCCTGCTGGCCTGGACCGACTGCTCACTGAGCGCGCTCAACGTCAGCGCCAGCCCCCAGAGCGGCAGCTCCCATGCCGTGAGGAACTCGTGCACGGCCGCGCGCAGGTCGGCGCTCGGGCAGCCGCTCGCGAGGGACTGCAGATGCCGCCGACCGTCGGCGATGGCGGTCAGGTCGTCGGCGGCCCGGCGCAGGGGCTCAGCGGCTGCCAGCAGCTCCGCAGGCTGCACGTCGATCTCGGCCATGCCCGGACGTTAGAACCGGCGGGCGTCTCTCCGTGCCGTTGTCCACAGCCCCTTCTGGGCTCAGGCCGCGCGGGGAAGGAGCAGCTGCTGGCCGGCCTTGAGCTGCGCCGTACCGAGGTGATTGACCTCACGGATCTGCTCCACGACGTCCCGCGGATCGTTCTGTGGAGCGATCCGCTTCGCGACGGACCAGAGGGTGTCGCCCGCGTGCACGGTCGTCTGCGCGAGCGGCGCACGAGGCGCGATCTGCTGCGCCGCGTCGCTGCGGGTCCGCCCCAGTGAGAAGGCCGCCAGCAGCAGCACGGCCATCGACAGCACCAGGATCAGCCGGCCGCGGCGGGTCACCCGCACCCGGTGCCGGCGGTCCCCGCGCGCGGCGCGGATCGGAGTGACGGAGGCGGCGTACGCCGTGCAAGCAGTCATGTCGAGCTCCTCTAGGTCGAACGGCCGTTCGATCGAACGCCCGAGCGAAGTTGTACCCCACGGCGCCGACAAAAGCACGACACACTCGAACGGGTGTTTGATTACGTCGGCGGGCGGGACTAGCGTCCGCGGCGATCACCAAGGGCCGACCGGCCCCTGAGCAGGGGAGGCCACCGTGGCAGGCAAGAAGGCAGGCGTCGTCCGCGACTTCCCGGAGGGGCCCGCGGACGAGGCGGGTCTGACCCCGCGGCAGCGCAAGGTCCTGGAGGTCATCCGCGAGTCGGTGGAGCGCCGCGGCTACCCCCCCACGGTCCGCGAGATCGGTGAGGCGGTCGGGCTCACCTCGACATCCAGCGTCAGTCACCAGCTCATGACCTTGCAGAAGAAGGGCTTCCTGCGGCGGGATCCCTCCCGCCCCCGCGCGGTCGACGTCCGGATGCCGGGAGAGGTCGCGGCTGTTCGGGCCGAGCGCGACGAGGCCGCCGAGCGGGCGGCGCATCCGATGCCGGCGTACGTCCCGGTCGTCGGTCGGATCGCCGCCGGTGGGCCGATCCTGGCCGAGGAGGCGGTCGAGGAGGTCTTCCCGCTGCCGCGCGAGCTGGTCGGGCAGGGCACGCTGTTCCTGCTCAAGGTGGTCGGCGACTCGATGGTTGACGCCGCCATCGCCGACGGCGACTGGGTTGTGGTGCGCCAGCAGCCCACCGCCGACAACGGCGACATCGTCGCCGCGATGATCGACGGCGAGGCGACGGTCAAGACCTACAAGAAGCGCGGCGGCCACGTGTGGCTCATGCCGCACAACACCGCCTACGCCCCGATCGACGGCGACCAGGCGGTCATCCTGGGCCGCGTCGTGACGGTCCTGCGGAAGGTCTAGCGCCCGCCGCTCTCGTACTGGCTGCGGGCCTCGCGCACCCCGAGCGGAGCGGCCGGTCCCCGTGTCGTGGCGGTGCCGTCCACCGGCAGCACGGTGGGATCCGTGCCGATCGTGAACGTCCCGCTCCAAGAGATCACTACGTACGCCGCCAGCCGGCCCGGCCGGGTGTAGGTGTGCGCCACCTGCGCAGAGCCGGCCGCACCCGGCTCGCTGGTGGTGCCCGTCGCGCCGTCGCCGAAGTGCCACGTGTAGCTCTCGGCCTTGGCGGTGATGTGCACCTGCTGGCCCAGGATGGTGGTCTCGATCGGGTAGCTGCGCGGCGCGTCGGTGGAGAACGTCGTCTCCAGGTTGACCAGCGTCTGCGGCGCCGGCTCCACCGCCGTCACCCCCCTCAGCACGACCAGTCGCTTGAACTCCCGGTTCACCAACGCCGGGACTGCCACCTTCGGCCGCACCACCGGATTGGTCGGTCCCAGACACACGTACAACGGCGAGGTAACCAGCTGCCAAGGCGTCACCGGCACGCCGTTGCGCACCTGCCGGGTGTAACGCCAGAGCCGGATGTCCCCCGGCTTCGGGCAGGTAGTCACCGCGGCACCGCAGCTAGCGGTCCCGTTCTGCGGCCCATTGCCGGCGCAGGTAGGGGCATATGCAGCGACCGTCACGGCGGCTGGTGCGCTGCTGACAGCCCTGATGTTGGTCTTGCCTCGGACTGCGGGATCCGATGCAGCCGGTCTGCCCATCGAGCTGCCGCCAATGATGATCGTGTCAGCGCCGGCGCCCGTACAGAAGGCCTGGCGACAGGTCCCGGCTTCATCCGCCGACGCGACGCCTCCGAGCAACAAGGCAAGCGTTGACGCTGCACAGATCCCCCAGCGGCGGTTCACTGCGCTACGACCCGCACCACGTGCCAATTACCAGCGTGGCGCTGCAGTTGCACGCCGGTCTGAAGGTTCGTGCGCGACGGCACGCGAAGTTGTACTGCTCCTTCACGATTGTAGAGCGTCAAGGTCGGCATGTCGTACGTGACCAAGACAACGACAAGGTTTCCCGAGAGAGATGGCGCCTCGGCGAAGCGAACCTTGAAGCCGCCCCCCTTGAAGCGGTCCCCCTTTCTGTGAGCCGCGGCGATGTCCCTCACATAGTTGGCGCACGTCTTGCAGCCGGGGTCCACGAGCGTCAAGAGTTGCCTGTTGTCCAGCGAGTCATAGGCAGCGTTCAGCGTCGCGTAGAAGTACCGGGCGAAGGCCGCTGCACCCTGCGGAGTTGCGGCCTTCGCCTCGCTCGGCAGGGGCACCGGGGACGCGCTCGGCAAGGAGGCGCTGGGGCGGGGGCTGGCGCTCGGCAGTGGTGGCAGCGCGGTGGGTGCGGGCTCGGGATCACCACTGCAGCCGGCGAGCACTGCAGCCACGGCCAGCGCGGACACCGCGGCCGGACCCGTCTTCATGCAGGGCAGGATAACTGCCGCAGACCGGCCGCGGCGCCCCCCTGTGGACAACGGAATGCCAGTTGTGCGTCCCCAGCGGCGCCAGCACCGCCAGCCCGGCTACGCCACCGCGTACGACGACAGCTCGGCGGCCAGTGCCGGCCCGACCCGGGCCTGCAGCCGCGTGCCCGCCGCCAGGTGCTCCTCCGACAGGATCTCGCCCTCGGTATGCACCCGGGACACCAGCGACCCCTCGGCGTACGGCAGGACCACGTCGACCAACGCCGCGGGGTGCGGCACCTCGTCCTCGAGCACCTGCAGCAGCTGCGGCAGCCCCTCGCCGGTCAGCGCCGAGACGAGCACCACGTGCTTCTCGCGCCGCTGCAGCCGCCCGAGCACCACCGGGTCGGCCAGGTCGCACTTGTTGACGACCACCACCTCGGGGATGCCGGCCGCGCCGATGTCGGCGAATACCTCCCGCACCGCGGCCAGCTGGCCCTCGGGGTCGGCGTGTGAGCCGTCCACGACGTGCAGCACCAGGTCGGCCGCAGACACCTCCTCCAGCGTCGAGCGGAACGCCTCGACCAGCTGGTGCGGCAGCAGCCGCACGAACCCCACCGTGTCGGTCAGGGTGAACTCCCGCCCCGACGGCGTCGCCGCCTTGCGGACCGTCGGGTCGAGCGTCGCGAACAGCGCATTCTCCACGAGCACGCCCGCACCGGTCAGCCGGTTGAGCAGCGAGCTCTTGCCCGCGTTGGTGTAGCCGGCGATCGCCACCGACGGCACCGCATGGCGGGTGCGCTCCTGCCGCTTGGTGTCGCGCGCGGTCTTCATGAGCTTGATCTCGCCGGAGAGCTTGGCCTTGCGGCTACGGATGCGCCGACGGTCCGTCTCGATCTTGGTCTCGCCCGGACCGCGGGTGCCCACACCACCGGTGCCCGAGCCGCCCGCGCCGCCGCCCTGCCGCGACAGCGACTCGCCCCAACCACGCAGCCGCGGCAGCATGTACGTCATCTGCGCCAGCTCGACCTGCGCCTTGCCCTCCCGCGAGGTCGCGTGCTGGGCGAAGATGTCCAGGATCAGCCAAGTCCGGTCGATGACCTTGACCTTGACGACCTCCTCCAGCTTGCGCAGCTGCCCGGGCGTCAGCTCGCCGTCGCAGATCACCGTGTCGGCGCCGCTGGACAGCACCGCGTCGCGCAGCTCGCGCGCCTTGCCGGAGCCGACGAAAGTTGCGGGGTCAGGCTTCTCGCGACGCTGCGCCAGGCCTTCGAGCACCTCGCAGCCAGCCGTCTCGGCCAGGGCCTGCAGCTCGTGCAGCGAGTTCTCCGCACCGACCGCGTCGCCGTACGGGTAGACCCCCATCAGCACGACGCGCTCCAGCCGCAGCTGGCGGTACTCGACCTCGGTGACGTCCTGCAGGTCCGTGCGGATCCCGGCGACGCGGCGCAGTGCGCTGCGCTCCTCGAGCTCGAAGCCCTCCCCCTCCTGCTCGTGCAGGGGGTCCGGCGACAGGTGGATGGCCGACTCATGGACGGAGTGGTCAGGGGCGGAGTGTGCAGCAGTCATCGCTTCCTCAACGCCGCCAAGGGGCTCTGTCATCCCCGTCATGGTCGCAGAAAACGGCCCCGCGTCCAGCCCGTTTCGCGTTCAGGGCCCCTGCAGCCAGTCCGGACACAGCTCACCCCGCGCCACCAGCACCGCCGGCCCGGTCAGCAGCGTGTGCCCGTCCTCGCGCCAGAGCACCCGCAGCCGGCCGCCCGGCACCTCCACGTCGTACGACGTCCCGCGCGGCGTCCCGCTCCGAAGCGACGTCGCGGCGACAGCGGCGCAGGCGCCGGTGCCACAGGAGCGGGTCTCGCCGACGCCCCGTTCGTGCACCCGCATGGCGATCCCGGCGGCGCCCCCCGCGACGGTCCGGTCCTCGACGTACTCCACGTTGACGTCGGTGCGGTCCGGGTGCAGGACGCCGAGCGCCGCTACTGACGGGACGGCCAGGACGGCGTGCGGGTTGCCCATGTCGACGGCGATCGCGGCCTGCCCGTCGACGAGCACCGGCTCCCCCACGACCGCCGCGCCCATGTCGACCGTCACGTCACCGTTGGCGGGTACGTCGACGTCCTTGATCCCGTCCCGGGTCGCGAGCCGGAGCCGGCCTGCCTCGGCGAGACCCGTCTCGACCAGGTAGCGGGCGTAGACACGCACCCCGTTGCCGCACATCTCGGCCACCGAGCCGTCCGCGTTGCGGTAGTCCATGAACCACTCGGCCTCGTCCGCATGCGCGCCGGCGGCCGGCTCGGCCTTGGCCCGCACCACCCGCAGCACGCCGTCGGCGCCGATGCCGGCGCGGCGGTCGCACAGGCGCGCCACCAGCTCCGGCGTGAGGGTCAGTTCGCCGTCGAGGTCGGGCAGCACGACGAAGTCGTTCTCGGTCCCGTGGCCCTTCAGGAAGGCGGTCACGCCTCTGAGCGTACGGCGCCCGGCCGTGCGGGACGGCCGGTCAGACCGCGGCGGCCAGCGCCTGGTCGAGCAGAGGTGCCTCCGGGGACAGCCAGCGGATCCGCGGATCCCGGCGGAACCACGCCCGCTGCCGACGCGCGAACCGCCGGGTCGCCACCGCCGTCGCCTCCCGCGCCTGTCGCTCGTCGAGCTCCCCGGCCAGCAGGCGCAGCACCTGCGCGTAGCCCAGCGCGCGGCTCGCCGTCACCCCGTCACGCAGCCCCAGCGGCTCCAGCCGGCGTACCTCCTCGACCAGCCCGTCCCCCCACATCCGGTCCACGCGGGCGTCGATCCGCGCCGCCAGGTCCGGCCGGTCCACCCCGAGGTACGTGGTCGGGTAGTGCTGGGCGTACGACGTCATCGCGCCGGGCATCGCGCCGGTCAGCGTGACGACCTCGAGCGCGCGCACCACCCGGCGGCCGTTGGTCGGCTCCATCCGGCCGGCCGCTGCGGGGTCCAGCGCCGCGAGCCGCGCGTGCAGCCGCTCAGGGCCGACGGTCGCGAGCTCGTCCTCCAGCTCTGCCCGCAGGACCGGATCGGTGCCAGGGAAGTGCATCTGGTCCAGCGCCGCCCGCAGGTACAGCCCGCTGCCGCCCACCAGCACCGGCGTCACTTCTCGTCGCAGCAGCGCGTCCACGGCGCCCCGGCACAGCACCTGGTAGGCGGCCGCGGTCGCCGTGACCGTGACGTCCCAGACGTCGAGCAGATGGTGCGGTACGCCGAGACGCTCCGCCGGCGTGAGCTTGGCCGTGCCGATGTCCATGCCACGGTAGAGCTGCATCGAGTCGGCGTTGACCACCTCGCCACCGACGGCCCGGGCGAGGGCCACCGCGAGGTCGCTCTTGCCCCCCGCCGTCGGCCCGACGACAGCCAGCACCCGTGCCACGACGGGGATGCTATGGAGCCGAGCGGTCAGGAAGCGCGGCGGCGGCGCACCAGGACGGCAGCGCCGAGCAACGCCATCCCGAGCAGGGGCATCGCGAACGGCAGACCGGTCGAGGCCAGGCTGCGGCTCGCAGACACGCCACTGCCAGGCCCGGAGCCACTGCCGGACCCGCTGCCGGGACCGCTCGAACCGTTGCTGCCCGGGTTGGTGCCGCCCGGGTTGGTGCCGCCGGTGGTGCTGCCCGGGGCGCTGGGCTCCGTGCGCGGGAAGCCGCTGGTGCGGACGGCGTAGCGGAACGACGGCGCCGCATCGATCTGGTTGGCGGTCAGCGTGTCCTCATCACCGAACTGACCGCTCCCGGTCGGCTCGGCGACCGCGATCGGCTGATCGGGCAGCAGCGACGTGGCGGTGAATCCGGTCACGCTGAACAGCCCGTCGCCTGCCTTCGGGCTGCCGACGGCGCCCGTGGGGACGGTCCACGTGATCGTGTCGCCCTTGATTGCCCCTGGGACACTCGTGCCTGTCGGGTAGGCGTAGTACTTCGTCCGGACCGTGTCGATCGAGGCGGTCTTCCCGACGTAGTACTCAGGCACGCCGTCGAAACCCGCCTGCAACCCCACGTAGTAGATCTGTCCGTCCTTGCCCGAGGTGCCGTAACGCCCGGCCCAGCGCACCCGCCAGTTGCTGAAAGCACCGCCGAACGAGGGGTTGTCGGCCAGGTCCTTCATAAGCGTCGGATCGCCGGTCTTCATCGCGATCTTCAGGTGCGTCGCGTCGGACTGCGTGATGGAGACGCCGGCGATGTCGAGCGCCTTGGAGGAGCTGGTGTTGTTGCCGGCTAGGGCGAGGTAGGAGTCCGGGAAGCCCTGGCCGACGGGGTCGGTGACCGAGCCGACGGCGGCAGTGCCGTTGCCGACGCTGCCGACCTTGGTGAACAGCGACGGTCCCGCAACCTGCCGCGCGAACATCGTCGGCCCCGACGCCTCCGGCGGATCCTCGCCGGAGCCCTGCGTGATGTCGTTGTTGCGGTTGCCGGACGTGTCGTCCACATAGGAGACGATCGCCTCGCCGTTGTTGCCGGTCTTGACCTGCAGGTAGTCACCCAGGCTGCGGTCGGCGCTGCCACCGAGACCGCCGGTGGAGATGTCGCCGTACTTGACGACATGGTCGTTGACCTTGGTCAACGCGAACGAGGGCGAGGGCGACAGGGCGTTCAGGCTCTGCGCCATACTGACGTCCCAGCTGCCGTTCTCGAGCGGGTCCGGCCCCGGCACGCCCTTGAACGACGCCTGCGGGGCGCTATACCAGGCGACGTCGACCCGTCCGGGATCACCCGCGGTGATCCAGGGGAAGATGACGGTGGGCTGCGACGGCGGGTTGAGCTGGTGGGGAGCCGACCAGGTCTTGCCGCCGTCCTGGGAGCTGGCCAGTTCCACCTGGCCGGTGCTGGCGAAGGCCCCCTTGGAGTCGAGCTTGTACTGCACCCAGGTGACGTAGACGTTGCCGGCGGTGTCGATGGCTCCGATGTCGAACGACTTGGCGACGTAGCCCGCCGGCAGCGACGCGACGGTGTGGTCGGACCAGTTCTCGTTGACCAGGGCCGTGTCGCCCGTCCGGACGAGGGTGGGGTTGGCGCACTTCGCGGCTGTCTCGGCCGCCGTCGTCGCTGTACCCGAGGCGGCGCCGCGGCACGTCGAGAACAAGACCTTGTGGGAGTCGCCGCTGCCGCGCACCTCGTCGATGGCGTGGTAACGCGGGCTGCCGGGGTTGCCGTCGACGAAGTCGTTGCCGACGATGTCGTCCTGGGCGCTGATCACGGCCGCCGGCGCCTTGCAGACGGTCGCGCCCGGGTCGAGGCAGCCGCCGTAGTTGACGCCGTCGGTGGTGGCATTGACGACCGGGGAGTTGGACAGGGTGTTGTTCGAGCCGGTGCCCTGCGCGACGTTGTCGTAGATGAGGTAGGCCCGGCCGTCGGTCGGCCCGCTGCCGATCGGCGACGTGCCGCCGTTGTCGTCGACCGCGATCCACTGCCGGTCTACGCCGGCTCCGGTCACGCCCGTGCACGAGGTGTCGAAGGTGTTGCCGCCGTCCGTGGACGACGAGGTGGAGAAGTTGGTCAGTCCCTGCAGGTCAGCGAACAGCAACTGGCCGTCCTTGCGTGACACCTGCAGTTCGGAGTCGCCACCGCCAACACAGGTGAAGGGCTTGCCACCGACCGATCCGGCAGTCGGGTGGAAGGAGGCGCCCTTGTCGTCGGACCGGTCAAGGTAGGAGATGGTCGTGGAGAACCCGTTGGGCCAGGAGGAGTAGAGCCGGCCCCGGCTCCCGGTCTGCGAGGCGTCCTGGACGACGTCCGGCTCGAAGCCGGGCACCAACTCGTTGACCACGGTCGGACTCGCGAACCGTATCGAGGGGCTCCCGGTGGCGGCGTTCGACGGGCTGGGAGCCGCAGCGAGGCCCACGGCGGCAACCGCCAGAGCCAGGACCGGAAGGGCGACGGGTAGACGACGACGGCGCACGGGATCTCCGGTGCTTGAGGGGACGGTGGTTGCCTCAGGCAACTGTCGCTTTTCTACACCTTCCGGCCCACGGCGTCAGGCGCTCTTGCGCCGACGACGCAGGGCCAGGCCGAGGCCGAGCACGACGACCGCAATCGCGGGAAGGGCCAGCGGAAGACCGGTGGCCGCCAGGTTGCGACCTCCGCTGGCGTTGGTCGTCGTCCCGTTGTCCGAGCCGCTCCCGCTGCCGTTGTCCGATCCGCTGCCGCTACCCGAACCGCTGCCCGAACCGCTGCCCGAGCCGTTGCCAGGGCCGGTCCCGTTTCCGCTGCCGGGGTTGGTGCCTCCCGGAGTGGTGGGCGTGCCGTCCGACGGCGTTGTCGCAGCGGGGACGATGACGTCCATGGCCGGCGCGTTGTCGACCTGCTGCATGAACGACTGCGTCTCAGGGATCGGCGAGTCGTTGACGAAGCTGAACGCCGTCGCGTCGTAGAGCCGCGAGCCGGCCTTCGCCGGCACCTCACCCGGGTAGGGCTTGCCCTGCGACAGCCCGTTGCCGAGCGCGGTGAGATAGCTCAGCGGCACGCTCAGCGTGATCGTGCCGGCCGCCTGGTCGACCTTGCCGGTGAGCGGCTTCTCGTTGCCCGGGTAGACCAGGCACTTCGGGTCGGTGGTCCCCAGGCACGGCGTGCTGGCGGTCGAGTAGCCATTGAAGCCGAACGTGAAGCCGTTAAGCCCGTCGTACTTCGCCACGGCGGCTGCCGACCGGTAGCCGTTGAAGAAGCGGTAGACGTAGATCAGCGAGCCCGGCGTGCCGGCCGTGGTGCTGGTCATGCCGTCCGACAGCGCCGCGTCCGTCAGGTCCTTGTAGCGCAGCGTCACGGTCATGCCACCGCCGCTGCGGGTGCCGATGGTGACGGCCGGCTTGCCGTCGCGGTCGACCAGGTCCATCGCCGGGACCGCCGTCGTACCAGGGTCGGTTGCCACGAGCGGTGTCGCCCTGGAGTAGTTCACCAGCGCGTCGCCGGCCGGGTCCGGCGAGGTGGACCGCACCGGGGTGCGGCCGGTCCGGTTGACCGAGCCGCCGCCGTTGCTGGGACCCGCGATCTGCGTGACGACCGCCGGGGTGGCGATCACGCCGGCGGCGTCACCTGGGCGCTTGGCGGCCTGGCTGTAGACGATGTTCAGGCCCTTGGTGCCGCGGTTGTACTCCATCGTGAAGTAGTCAACCAGCGAGCGGTCGCCGCCCGAGACGTCGCAGCCGAGGCCGTTGAGGCAGATCGAGTCGTAGTGGTTGGGGTGGGTCGTCGCCTGGACCTGCGACACACTCGGGTTCGGGTCAAGCGCGTTGAGCACCTGGGAGACGTAGACGTTCCAGCTGGCCTTGAAGTCGCCGTTGTCGGGGTCGCCGACCTGCTTGCTGCCGTAGTAGGACACCGCCACCTTGCCGGGCTCACCGCTCGCGGCGACCCACGGCATCACGGTGGTCTCGACACCACCGCGGTTGAGCCGGAGCTTCTTGCTGAAGCCGGGGTTGGTGACGTTCTTGGCCGAGTTGGCGGTCGGGTTGGAGCCCTTGCAGTTCTTGAAGGCCGAGAATGGGGCCGACACCAGGTAGGTGTCGCGACCGGCGCCCTTCTCGGTGTAGGTGACGTAGACGTTGCCCTTGTCGTCGTTGTCGGCCGTGACGAAGCCCGCGGTGGGATCGACCTGCGCGTCGACCGCGACGCACTGGGAGTAGCTCTGGCCACCGTTCTGAGACAGGGCGATCTTCACCGTAGTGCCGGCGCTGTAGGGGAAGTAGACGAAGTCGTTGGTGCCCGTGACCGACTTGGGGATGACCCGAATCTGCCCGATCCGGCCGGCCTCGTTGGCTGCCTGCGTGCCCCCGGGGCTGTACGTGAGGCCGCCGTCGACCGACTTCTGGACCACCTTGTTGAGCGTCTCCGAGTTGTAGGTCAGGAATGCCGTCTTCGGGTCGCTGCCGAACGCGATCCACTGCCGATCCACCCCGGGCACCGACTCGCTCAGCGCTGAGGTCGCGAAGCTGCGACCCCGGTCGGCCGAGGCGGCGGTCGAGAAGTTGGTCAGCGGGCCGAGGCCGGTGTAGGCCAGGTTGTAGCGGCCGCTGTCGTTCTTCTCCGAGCTGACGCCCAGGGCGCAGTCACCGCCGGCCTGCACGGTGCCCAGTTGTCCCCGCGGGGGGGTGCCGAGCAGGTGGAACTGGTCGCCACCGTCGGTTGACGCCTGCGCGTAGTCGTTGCCCGTCGAGAACCCGGTGGGGCCGCAGGTGTAGATCGTGCCTGCACGGTCGGTCGTGACCGCCGGCTCACCCTCGTCGCGCTGGGGGTCGGAGGGAACCGTCGCGGTGAACTTCAGGCCCTTCGCGTCGACCAGCGGCAGGTCGGCTGCCTTGGGCTTCGCCGAGCTCTTGATCCCCGCGGTGCCGGTGTAGTCCTGCGGAGTTTCGTTGGCGAACCCGCAGGCCAGCGCCTTGTAGATCCCGGGCTTGGGGTCGGCCAGCGTGACGGTCTCGGACGGGTCGCCGCCGTCACTGGAGGCGACGACCTTCCCGTCCGGGCCCAGCAGCGTGAGGATGAGGTCGTTGCTGATCGCGACGGGCTTCCAGCGGATGTTGACTGTCAGCATCGACGTGACCTTGTCGTAGGTCCCCGCCGGGACCCGGATCGCGATGCTGTGGCTGTCCACTGGGCTCAGGCCGGTGGAGCAGTCGCTGGTCGGGTTCGCCCCTGGCTGGACGGTGCCCTTCCAGGCCGCGCTCGTCGACCCGCCCGCGCTCTGGGGGACGGTCAGCGAGCTCGACGCCGGCGTCGAGGCGGCGGCCGGCGAGCCGAGACCGGCCAGCGGCGCCGCAGTGACTGCGAGCATGCCGCCGACGGCCAGCAGGGAGAGGGTCGAGCGACGCATGGTGGCGCCTTTCGGTCAGCGGGCGCGGTGCCGCCCAACCGTCCCTTTCGCCGCCGATGTCCCGGTCCCTGCCGTTCTCCCGAATAAGTTCGAGCACCTCTGCAGCGAGGACGATCACTCCGGCAGCTCCACGGGCCGGGTACGCGCTGCGCGTGGGGGCGTCGTCACGTCGACGCCGCCGAGCTCAGCGAACCGGTCCAGCAGCGTGGTGGACAGGCCCTGCTGCGGGTCGGGCTCGGTGACGGCGTCGGTCAGGATGGCGCGGATCTCGGCCTCCACCGACCTTCCGTGCCGAGCCGCCCGCCTGCGCAGCAGAGCGAGCACGCCGTCGTCCAGATCTCCGATGCTCAGAGCGGCCATGGGCATCCCTCAGCCCGAGGCCCCGACGGGTACGCCCACACCCGGCATGCCCAGCGCGACCCCAGGCGTCGTCGGCGTACGTCCCTGCTCCCAGGCGTCGCCCGCCGCCGTCCGCCGGTGGGCCAGCAGGGCGCCGTCGGCCAGCAGGTAGTGCGGCCCGGCCGCGGTCACCACTGTCCGCACGACGTCACCGGGACGTACGCCGGCGGCCCCCGCCAGGTGCACCAGCCGGTTGTCACGGGCGCGGCCGGTGAGCCGGCCCGGCGCGTCCTTGCGCCCCTCCCCCTCGGACACGACCACCTCGACGGAGCGCCCCACCTGGGACCGCATCCCGTCGTACGTCATGGCGTCCTGCAGCGCGACGAGCCGCTCGTACCGCTCCTGCACCACCTCGCGCGGGACCTGCCGGTCGTACGACGCGGCGGGTGTCCCGGGGCGAGGCGAGTACTGGAAGGTGAAGGCGCCGGCGAAGCGGCTGGCCTCGACGACCCGCAGCGTCTCGGCGAAGTCGGCCTCGGTCTCGCCGGGGAAGCCGACGATGACGTCGGTGGTGATGGCGGCGTCCGGGATCCGCGCGCGGACGCGGTCCAGGATGCCGAGGAAGCGCTCGCTGCGGTAGGACCGGCGCATCGCCTTGAGCACCGCGTCGGAGCCGGACTGCAGCGGCATGTGCAGGCTCGGGCAGACCGCGGGCGTCTCGGCCATCGCGGCGATAACGTCGTCGGTGAAGTCGCGGGGGTGCGGGCTGGTGAAGCGGATGCGCTCCACGCCGGTCTCCCCCACCGCCCGCAGCAGCGAGCCGAACGCCGTGCGGTCGCCGAAGGAACGGCCGTAGCTGTTGACGTTCTGACCCAGCAGGGTGACCTCCAGGACCCCCTGCTCGACGAGCATCTCCACCTCGCGCAGCACGTCGCCGGGACGCCGGTCCTGCTCGGTGCCGCGCAGGCTCGGGACGATGCAGAACGTGCAGGTGTTGTCGCAGCCGACGCTGATGCTCACCCAGGCGCTCGCGGCACTGGTGCGGCGGGCCGGCAGTGCGCTCGGGAACACCTCCAGCGCCTCGAGCAGCTCGACCTGGCTCTCCTGCTCGATCCGCGCGCGCTCGAGCAGCACCGGCAGCGCGCCGACGTTGTGCGTGCCGAACACGACGTCGACCCAGGGGGCGCGCCCGGTCACGGTGGCGCCGTCCTTCTGGGCCAGGCAGCCGCCGACGGCGATCTGCATGCCGGGGGTGCGGTCCTTGACCGGCTTGAGGTGGCCGAGGTTGCCGTAGAGCCGGTTGTCGGCGTTCTCCCTGACCGCGCAGGTGTTGAACACCACGACGTCCGGCGTCCGGCCGGCCTGCGCCGGGACGTAGCCGGCCTCGTCGAGCAGACCGCTGATCCGCTCGGAGTCGTGGACGTTCATCTGGCACCCGTAGGTGCGCACCTCGTACGTCCGGCCGGTCACGGCCTCCAGCGTAGGGCTCAGGACGTACGCCGGCCGGCGGCCGCCGGCGGGCAGGCACCCCAGCGGCCGCGACGGGCGGCGCGGGCCGCGGTCTCGGCGGCGCGGAGCTGCGCGGCGTAGCGGTCGTTGGGACGCACGACGAGCACCCGGCCGTAGCCGCCCCGCACCAGGTCCTCCTCCACGAGCAGGCCGCCGGTCGTCCAGACGTAGAGCAGCGCCCGGCCGTAGCGGTCCTTGCGTTCGCGGTCGGGCGCGACCCGGACGCGGGCGCCGACGGGAAGTAGGGCGGCGGTGCGGGCGGAGGCCTGCTCGCCGTAGCACTCGGGAACCACCCGGGCCTTCGCGCTCGCGAACACCTCCGGGGTGTCGACGCCGATCAGGCGGACCTTGGTGAGGCCGCGCGGCAGGGCGCCGGGCCCGGAGCCGCGCAGCATGACGGTGTCGCCGTCGACGCCGCGCACGACCACGGCTTCCTGGGCGCCGCCCGGGACCAGGACGGTGCCGGGCGCGGTGACCGGGGAGCTGACCGGCGCGACGGCGCCGCACGCGACCGTGCACAGCACAAGCGCGGGCAGCACCAGGGCCTGTCGCAGCACCGTGCCAGCATGCCGGTCATGACCGACAGTCCCGTCCCTCCCGGCGCCTGGCCCAGCCCGCTCACCGCCGAGGCCGTCGCGGCCGGCGCCGCGGCGTACAGCCAGGTGCATGTCACCGCCGGAGGCGCCACGGTGTGGTGGGCCGAGCGCCGGCCGCTGGAGGGCGGCCGCACCACCGTCCTGCGGCGCACCGGTGACGGTCCGGTGCGGGAGATGGTGCCGCCGGGGTTCGACGCCGGCACGCACCTGCACGAGTACGGCGGGGCCTGCTGGCTGCCCCTCGGCGACGGCCTGGTCACGACGTCCGACCAGGACCAGCGGTTGTGGCTGCTCGGCGCCGGGTCGCCGCAGGCGCTGACGGTGGACACCGGCGGGACCACCCGCTACGCCGAGCCGCGGCTGCTGCCGGGGGGCACGCACGTGCTGGTGGTCCGCGAGCAGGTGGGGCCGCCGGTCCGCAACGCGCTGGTCGCGGTCCCGCTCGACGGCGGCGAGGAGCGGGTGCTGTGGGAGGGCAGCGACTTCGTGTCCGACGCGCGGGTGAGCGCCGACGGGACGCGGCTGGCCTTCGTCACCTGGGACCACCCGCGGATGCCCTGGGACGGCACCGAGCTGCGGGTGGCGCCGCTGCTGCCCGGACCCGCCCTCGGCGAGGCGGAGGTGCTGCTCGGCGGACCGGACGAGTCGGTGCTGCAGCCCCGGTGGGAGCCCGACGGGGCGCTGCGCGCCGTCACCGACCGCAGCGGCTGGTGGAACCTCGTGCGCTCCCGCGGCGGCCCCTTCGAGGACCTGTGGCCGGTGCAGCAGGAGTGCGCGTGGCCGGCCTGGCAGGGCGGCTTCTGCTCCTCGGTGACACTGCCCGGGGGGCGCGTCGCGGTGGTGCACGGCCGCTCGACCCAGCGCCTGTCGGTGCTCGAGCCGGACGGGACCGTGCGCGGGCTGGACCTGCCCTTCACCTGCTGGGGGACCTGGCTCGACGGCGACGGCGACGTGGTCGTCGGCATCGCGGCGGGACCGACGCGCTCGTGGGCGGTCGTCGCGGTCGACACCACGACGGGCAGCTGGCGGGAGGTCGTCGGACCCGAGCAGCCCGACCCGGCCTGGGCGTCGGTGCCGGAGTCGGTCGAGGTGCCCTCGGCCCACGGCCGGGTGACCTACGCCCACGTCTACCCGCCGACGTCCCCGGAGCAGGAGCTGACCGGGCCGGCGCCGTACGTCGTGTTCGTGCACGGCGGCCCCACCGCGCAGGTGCCGGCCCGCTACGACGTCGGCAAGGCCTACTTCACCAGCCGCGGCATCGGCGTGGCCGACGTCGACTACGGCGGCTCCTCGGGGCAGGGCCGGGCCTATCGCAACAGCCTGCGTGGGCAGTGGGGCGTCGTCGACGTCGAGGACTGCGAGGCCGTCGCCCGCTGGCTGCTCGAGACCGGTCGCGCGTCCTCGGTCGCGATCCGCGGCGGCAGCGCCGGCGGCTGGACGGTGCTGTGCGCGCTGACCCGCGGGGGGTCGGTCTTCGCGGCCGGTGCGTCGTACTTCGGGGTCGTGGACCTGGTGCCGTTCGCCTCGACGACGCACGACTTCGAGTCGCGCTACCTCGACAGCCTGCTCGGGCCGCTGCCCGAGTCCCGCGAGCTGTACGACGCCCGCTCCCCGCTCTCGCACGTCGACACCCTCGACCGGCCGCTGCTCGTCCTGCAGGGGCTCGACGACAAGGTGGTGCCGCCCGCGCAGGCAGAGCTCCTGCTGGCGTCGCTCGCCGACAAGGGGGTGCCGCACGCCTACCTGCCGTTCGCCGGCGAGGGGCACGGGTTCCGCAAGGCCGAGAACCTCGTAGCCAGCCTGGAGGGGGAGCTGTCGTTCTACGGCCAGGTGCTGGGCTTCGACCCACCGGGGGTGCCCCGCCTGCCGGTGCGCGACCTCGAGGGCAGTGACCAGCCGGCTTCGCCTCAGGCCTGAGCCGGGCTGCCGCTGCCCCCGCCGGCTGTTGCCCGCGCGGGCTGCTGCCTCGGTCTGCTGCCGGCGTGATGGGCTGTGGCGATCTTCGGGGCCCCTTGAGCGCGCATGATCGCCACGTCGCCTCCCGCCGCGCCGACGCGAGACCGTCGATCTTCGCCCTGCGGCACCGAATGCAGGACGAACACCCCGAATCCGGGCGGCAGAACAACCGGAAGGCGAAGATCGGCGGCGGGAAGAGCTGGCGCGGCCCCGGCTCGCCCCCGGCTTCCCTCGCGGCGGGCTCAGCTGGGTGCCGGGCCGGCAGGAGGGCCGGGTTCAGCGGCCGGCGCTGCTACAGCGCGAGGACCGACGCCAGGTCACGGGCCGCCTGGCCACCCTCCTGGATCGCGACGTCGAGCGCCCGGGGGACGTCGAGGTCGTCGGCGAGCGCGCGCAGCACCTCCGCGGAGGCGACCGGGTCGGTGTGCGGGCGGCCGGCGGCGGCGTGCAGCGCGTCGAGCCGGGCACCGGCCGCGGTGAGCAGGTCCGGAGCGAAGTCCCACGGTTCGTCGTAGCGCCGGTCGAGCAGCAGCGTGCGCACCACGGCGCCAGCGGTCTGCGCCACCAGGTCCGCGACGAAAACCAGGTTGCCGGTGGACTTCGCCATCTTGTCGCCGCCCAGCCGGACGGTGCCGACGTGCAGCCAGGACCGGGCGAACGGCGTCACGCCCGTCGCCGCTTCCGCCTGGGCCGCCTCGAACGCGTGGTGCGGGAAGCGCAGGTCGGCGCCGCCCGCATGCAGGTCCAGCGCCGGGCCGTACGTCGACAGCGCCATCGCCGTGCACTCCGCGTGCCAGCCGGGGCGGCCGGGGCCCCACGGGCTCGGCCAGGCCGGCTCGTCAGGGGTGCTGGCCTGCCAGACAGCCTGGTCCAGCGGGGCGCGCTTGGCAGGGTCGTCCACCCGGCCGCCGTTGGCTGCGAGCAGGGCGAGCGCCTCGTCGCGGCCGAGCCCGGACCGTCCGGCGACCGGCTCGCCCGGCACGTAGACGCTGCCGGCGCTGACGTAGGCCGCGTCCCGATCCAGCAGGGCGCCGGCGAGCGCGACGACCTGCGGGACGAAGGAATGGGCCCGCGGCTCGTGCGCGGGCCGGCGTACCTGCAGGGACGCCATGTCCTGCTCGAAGTGGAACTGCTGGACCGCGGCGAAGCGGTCGTAGTGGGCGCCGACGCGCGCCGCCGCGTCGAACAGGACGTCGTCGACGTCGGTGACGTTGCGGCAGACCTCGACCTGTACGCCGAGGCGCCGCAGCAGCCGGTCGGCGGCGTCGACCCACACGAACGTGGCGGCGTGTCCGAGGTGCGTCACGTCGTACGGCGTGACGCCGCAGACGTAGACGCGAGCCCGGCCGACGACCGACAGAGCAGCACCGCCGAGCCGCAGTCGGGGTGGGACAGGGTCGGTCACGGGGCTCCTTCGCGCGAGGCTGGCCCCCACCCTGCCATCCTCGCCAGAGCGCGCGACGCCGGTGCGTGGGCAGCGGGTGCAGCGGGTGCGGCGGTGCTGGGACGCCTCAGTCCTGCAGGCCCCCCAGCGCGTCCGGGTCGAGTGCAACCTGCTGGCCCTCCTCGGCCAGCGCCTCGCGCACCACCCGGAACGCCGTGCCGGCGGGGTAGCCCTTGCGGGCGAGCATCCCGGCCAGCCGGCGTGTCCGCGCTTCGGCGGACAGACCGCGGGTGGCCCGGAGCCGGCGGGCGACGAGGGACCGGGCGGTGGCGAGCTCCTCGTCCGGCTCGATGGTCTCGACGGCGGAGCGCACCACCTCCTCGTCGACGCCCTTGCGGCGCAGCTCCTGGCCCAGGGCGCGGCCGGCCAGCCCGCGACCGCGGTGCCGGGAGGTCACCCACAGCTGGGCGAACAGCGCGTCGTCGATCATGCCGACCTCGGCGAACCGACCGAGCACGGCCTGTGCGGCGTCCTCGGGCACGCCTCGTCGGGCCAGCACCGCGGCGAGCTCGGAGCGGGTGCGCGGCGCGTGCTCCAGCTGCTGCAGGCAGATCTGACGGGCGACCTGCTCCGGGTCCGCGTAGGCGTCCGCATCGGGCTCGGAAGGGGAGCCGGCGTCGAGTCCCGCCGGAGTGTCACCTCCGGCCCGGAAGGACCGCGCTCTGACAGCCACGCGCGCCGCCTACAGGTCGATCGGGACCGGGGCCAGCGCCTCGGCGTCGACGACGGGACCCACGCCGAGCTTCTCCTTGATGCGCTTCTCGATCTCGTTTGCGAGGTCGGGGTTGTCGCGCAGGAAGGCCCGCGCGTTCTCTTTGCCCTGGCCGAGCTGGTCGCCCTCGTAGGTGTACCAGGCGCCGGACTTGCGGACGAAGCCGTGCTCGACGCCCATGTCGACGAGCGAGCCCTCCCGGCTGATGCCGACGCCGTACATGATGTCGAACTCGGCCTGCTTGAAGGGCGGCGCCACCTTGTTCTTGACGATCTTGGCGCGGGTGCGGTTGCCGATCGCGTCCGTGCCGTCCTTGAGCGTCTCGATCCGACGGACGTCGATGCGGATCGACGCGTAGAACTTCAGCGCCTTGCCGCCCGTTGTCGTCTCCGGGCTGTTGTGGACGATGACCCCGTCCGCGAGGTAGTTGTGGCTGCCCTCGACCTCGATGTCGAAGCGGTGCATCGACCGGGTCCGGGGCTTGACCTTCACGTCCAGCACGGGTGCCGGGACGGGCAACAACGTCATGGGGACGAACTCCGGCTCGACGGCGAACTGGCCGCGGAACCGCTCAAGCAGCTTGTACTGCATCAAGGGGTGGATGTAGGGCGCGACCAGCTCGTGCAGCTTGGCCGTCTCGTCCTCGCTGAAGCTGAGGACTGCCTGCTGTCGGGTCCCCCGCAGCGACAGCGTGGGGCGCAGGCCGAACTGTCCGGCCAGGACATCCACGAGGCGGTCACGGCTACCTGCGCTGAGAGCCTGGACGCAGATCTCGCTGTGCCCGCTGTGCCCGCTGCCGTTCTTGGTCCGCTCCTGCATGCCCTTGGCCCGCAGGGCGAACGAGCCGTCGTCCATGTACCAGACGGCAAGGGCCAGCGGGGTGAGGGCCTTGAGGTAGTCGTAGGACAGCGTCTTGTTGCCGTCACCCCGATAGACCGCTTCCCGCACCGAGGCGAGCTCGGGCAGGGGCGTGAGCTCGACGAAGGCGGCGCCCTTGGCGTTGACGTGCCTGGACTGCCCGATGTTGCCGAGCAGCTCAGCCTTCCAGTCGAGGTAGTCCACCTGCGTGGCGCCGTGACCCATCCGGAACCGGGTACCGAGGCTGCCCGGGATCCGGCTGGGCGACAGTGATCCGTCGCCCATCAGTCCCCCGAGCACGACCTGCCACTGCTGGGGACTGAGCCGGTGCGGCTGCGAGAGCATCACCCGGTCCCCGGCCATGATCTCCCCGGCCTCACGCCAGCCGCCGGGCGTTCTGACCAGGTGGTTGTCGGTGACCGCGAGCTGAGCCCTTCCGTTGCCACCCGGCTTGGCGACCGTGAGTTGCAGGAAGTGGTCGGCGGCGCCGTTGTCGAACCAGTTCACGATCCGCTTCGGCACGACCTGGCCCAGCTCCGGGTCGTAGGACAGGACCTCGACGTCCATCCGCTGGTTGACGATCTTGCCGATCTTCTCCTGGGTGCCGTCGGCCAGCGTCACGCGGGT
>JAABUS010003285.1_pt1 | contig 26745 bp, 1 predicted proteins | sample 5560161 | NCBI WGS metagenome assembly JAABUS01 (sample SAMN10711885, study PRJNA513376) | rock metagenome | isolation source: Antarctica rocks | place: Antarctica: Victoria Land, Trio Nunatak nord | collected 2016-01-04
GCTATATAGGAGTAGTAATAAAATATATATATACGTATATATAACTATATATAAGGGTATATATAGACTATATAAAAGTAGTAATAAAATATATATATATATATATATAAGTTATATATAGAGGTATATATAAATTATATATAAAAGTAATAATAAAGTATATATATGTATATATATAAACTATATAGGAGTAGTAATAAAATATATATATATATATATAAATTATATAAAAGTAATAATAAGATATATATAAATTATATTATAAAATAGAGTAGGGATTATTTTTCTTTCCCTTCCTTTTTTTAGAGGAAGGGGAAGGGAAAAGAAAGAATAAATTTAAAATTATTCTCTTTCTTAATTTAAAGAAGGAAAGGGATTTATTATAATCAAAGTTCTCTACGAGCCTTAGTATACTTAGTATACTTAGTAGGCTAAGAGATTATTTACTACTCGACGTAGTATATAGACTAATAAGTAGGTAAACGCTTAACTGTTTATCTACTCGATATAGAAATAAGCGAGTAAACGGATAAGTAGTATAATCTCTTTCGATTATATAAACTACATGTTTTCCTAGTAGATAGGAGCTTCGTGTTTAACTTCCCTTAAGACTTTTAATTATAAATTCTAAATATAAACGTTTATTAAATTATTAATTAAATTTATCGAATTTATCTAGTTTTATTTTATATTAATACGAAGTTTATTATCCTTTAATTCTTAATACTCTTTTTAACGAGTATTAACCTAGGTCTTATCGACGTTATATTAAAATATTAAACGGAGAGCCTTAATACTTTAAATACCCTTAGAATAAATATTTTAAAATTAATAAAGACTTTAGCCTTAAGTACCTAAAACGATATTAAAAGATATAATATTATAAAAGAAGGGGACCGTATTAAGGTCGCCCGCCTAGATTATTATTATAAAGAGCGCGAGAAGTTTAACGATTAATTATTATAACTTTAGTTATTCTTTATATTTAACGAGAATATTATACTAGTTATTAAATAAATAATTTTTATAATAATTTATATAAGAGGTAATATATAGAAATAGATTAAATTATTCTTAAAGTATTATATAAAAGTAGTAAATAATACCGATAATTTATTAATAAAACTATAGATAAATTTTTTTTTTAGATTTAAGGCTAAGATTCGCCGTATATTTAAACTATCTAACGAAAATAATATAGTAGTTCGTGTTATCTAGTATTTAGTATAGCGTAGGTTTATATCCGACTACTCGACGTAGTTCTAATACTATATAATATTTATAGACTAGGATAATATTATATTTATAATAATATATCGACGAGGACTAAAAGATAATATAAAAAACGAATTTATATAAATAGGAGCCGTTATAAAGGACCTCGATATATTTATAAAATAAATAATCGAAATCGACGATAAGTTATACGAACGTATAATAAAGAAATACTATAATAGAGGAGTTAACGGATAATAATATTTAAAAGTTTTTAGTAACGGATATAATTCGGTTAATTATTACCGCCGCGAAAAACCTAACCCGTATAATTATATTTTAATAAAACTCGATTTTACGAAAAAGGAACCCGTAAAAGGATTTTATAAAGAGGGTAAATAGTAATAAGAGGGTAAGAAAGTAATAAATTATTATAATTATAATAAACCGGGTTATATCGCTAGGAACTATCGTTCGAAAAATATAATAAATCGATAATAGTTAAATATATTTAAGAAGGAGATACCGGATAGCGTAGCCGGGTCCCTTAAAGATCTAGTATAAAATAATACTACGCTTAATAATTTACTAGAGAAGTAGGGAAATATTAAAAAAAAAATTATTTAAAGAATTCGAGAACTCGAAGAACTAGATAATAATAATAATAAAACTCTAAAGGAAGATTTAAAGGAAGGATAAGAATAAGAATAAAATATAATAAATTCTAAAGAATAACTTTAGATAATAGATTATCTCGATAATTTTAAAACCTAATTTATCGTATTAAAAGAAAAACCCGAAGAAAAGAAGAAGGAAAAAAGATAACCTACTAGAATTAATTATATCTATAATAAATATTACCTACGATATAAGGAAATATACTAGTTAATATATATAAACGAATACTATAAATACTATTACGATAATTTAGGAGAACGAAAGTATATCGCGAGACTAGGATATAGTTATAGTTAGTGGAATAACTACGCTAAAGATAATTACCCGTAGTATTTAATTAAGAAAAGAGAAAACTAAATCTTCCTAGGCTATAATAAAGAATAGTAGTTATAATTATAAAACTAGATAAGATATAGTAAGAAAATAAGATATTATAATTAAAACGAATAACACTATTATTTAGCCGAAGGTTACGAGAGATACTTCGAGTCTAAAAAATACTACGGATTCCTATCTTCGCCGGGAAAAGACTAATCCTTTATATTGAAGAAAATATAAGGAGATTAATATATTAACCCTAGAATAATATCTATATTTAGTTTACTACGGTATATATATACGAATATTAGTAAGAGTTAACGGATATAAAGTCGTTATAATAATAGATTTAGGAGTAATTAATAACTTTATATCTCGAATAATAACTTAAATAATTAACTTATTAATACGAGAAAAGAAGGAATAGTATAAACTTTAATTAATCGACGGGTCGAAGTTATTAATAAAAAAGTAAACGAGGAAATATTCCCGTTATTAATTATTATTTAACGCTACTATAAGGAGATTACCTTCGATATAATAGGAATAATTATTTATTATATTATTCTAAAGATACTTTAGTTAAAAAAATATAATTTAATAATCGATTAAAAGAGAGGAGTATTTATATTTCCGCGTATTAAAGATGTTATTAATATAATACCTATATATTTATAGAGGATAATTATAGATAAGAAATTAAACCGTAACCCGGTCGAAGTTTATAATACTTTATCTTCGAATAAAAATAACCTTATATAAGGATCCGATTCGATATATACTAGTTAGAGAGGTTAGTAGGGCGAATAAATTAAAATTTCTAGAAATAAAAACGAACCTCCTAATATCCTTAAAGAGTATTAATAATAAAAGTATCTCTTTTAGGAAGAGATAACTATAAAAGTATTACCTAAATATTAATTATAGGATTATAAAATCGAACTCGAATTTAATAAATAACCGATATTTAGACCTATTTACGCTTTATTAGAAAAGAAACTCGGAGTACTTCGCGGGTATATCGACGAGAACTTTAAAAAGGGATTTATTCGAGAATTTAAATTACTAGTAAATTATCTAATCCTTTTTATAATAAAGAAGGATAAAAGTCTATAACTATATATAAACTACCGAAAATTAAATAATATTATAGTAAAGAATCGGTACTCTTTACTAAATATTAGCGAGTTATAAGATCGGTTTATAATAATAAAAATCTTTATACGACTAGATCTTCGAGGCGCGTATAATTTAATTCGAATAAAAGAAGACGAGGAGTAGAAGACTATCTTTAGAATTAAATACGATTATTACGAATACTTAATAATACCCTTCGGATTTATTAATATACTAGTAACCTACTAGGTACTAATTAATAATATTATATAAATATACTTAGATATAACGGTAATTATATACCTTAATAATATCTTAATCTACTCTACTAATAAGGAAGAATATATAGGATATATATAGGATATCCTAATTTATTTATTACTAACTAGACTTCTTCTTAAACTAGAGAAGTACGAGTTTTATAAGGAATTAATTAAATTCCTTAAATTTATAGTTAGTATTAGAGGTATTTATATAAGCCCTAAAAAAATTAAGAGTATTAAGAAATAACCTATATTATATAACGTTAAGACGGTATAGAGTTTCTTAGGATTTATAAATTTTAATAAAAGATTTATTAAAGATTACTCTAAGAAGGCCTTACTACTAATAAATATTACGAAGAAAGATATTACTTTTTAATAGGGAAAAGAATAATAATAATTTTTTAAAGTATTTAAGGAGGCCTATAAGAAGCCGCCGGTACTATATTTCTTTTAAAGTAATAAACTAGCTCGAATCGAAACCGATACTTTAGATTTAATAATAGGCGCTTATATACTCTAGTAGAGAGACGATAAATAATACCCTATTATATATTATTCTAGGAAAATATTATTAGTAGAATAAAACTATAATATCTATAATAAGGAATTATTAATAGTAGTATCCTTACTAGAGTAATAGAGGGTATATATAGAAAGCTATTTAAATCTTATTATTTTTATAAATTATAAAAATCTTCTTAACTTTACGATAATAAAATAGTTAAACCGAAGGTAAGTTAAATAGTTAAAACTACTAAAATAATATAAATTTAAGATCTTCTATACTTTAAGGAAGGATAATAGTTACGCCGATATATTTAATAAACGAGAAGACTATATAGAGGATAAGAACGTAGTAATATAATTAGTCTTTATTTAGTAATAGGATAGATCGCTAGTCCTAGTATAATAACTAGTAGTAATATTATATATCTTTATTCCCGGAATTATAAATAGTATCCGGAAGGAATATGAAAACAATACTTTAACTACTACGTTAAGAAGTTAATAACTACGGGTTAAATTATTAAAATATAATAGAAAAACCTATCTTCCTAAAGGATATCTTAAAGAAATTATTCGCGATTATTATAATAATCCGGTTTAAGGATACCCTAGAGTTATTAAAACTATAGAATTTATCTATAAAGAATATAACGCGCTAGGACTAAAGTCGTACGTCGAGAAATATATTAAAAAATATATCGAATACTAGTAGAATAAATTTATAAGGTATATTAAATACGGTTAAATTTAATTCACCCTAGTACCGGAAATACTATAGGACGATATTATAATAGATTTCGTTATTAAATTATTAAAATCAAAGGACCCTATTATATCGGAAATCTTTAACTCTATAATAGTAATCTATAATAAACTTAATAAATACGTAGTAATAATATTAATTAAGGAGATTTATAAGGCCGAATAAATCGCCTTTATATTACTAGATCGATTTATTAGGGATTATAAAATACCTAGGTCGATTACCTTTAACCGAGATAAATAATTTATCTTTAACTATTAAAAGATACTAATTAATATTATCGGAACTAAGTTACGGATATCGACTATATATTACTTATAAACGGATAGGTAGATAGAGCGGATAAACTAGATAATAGAAACGTATTTACGATATTACGTAAATAAGAAATAGAATAATTAGGTAAGATTTCTACCTATAGTTTAATTAATATTTAATAACGCGCAGTCTAATATAACGAAATTTATACTATTCTTCGCGAATTATAATAAATACGTAAATATATTTCTAGACCTAAAATAGGGACCTAACGCGTATAGAGCGCTAGTTTATATAATTAATATAAAGATATTATATAAGGAAATATAAACCTAAATTAAATTAATAAATACTCGGATTAAATTAATAGTAAATAAATATTAAAAAGAGTATTCTTAATTAAAGGAGGGGGATAAAGTATATTTTTTAATAAAAAATATAATAAGTAAAAGACTAAATAAGAAACTAAACTATATTAAAATCGGATTATTTTTAATTAAAAAGAGTAAAGGATTAATTAACTATAAATTAAATCTTTTAGCCGACGTTAAAATATATTTAATATTTTATATCTCTCGATTAGAGCTAGTAGATTTTAATATACCTTTATAGGATATATTTTATTTTTAAATTAAAGAAAAAACGGAGTTCGAGGTAGGGGAGATTTTAAATTAAAAAGGTTAAAACTACCTCGTTAAATAAAAGAGATATAACGAGTCGGAAAGTATTTAGGAGTTATTAATAAACCTAATTAATTATCGGGAACTTCTAAAGAAGTTTTAGGAATAATAATATAAAAAAGTTAATCGAGGGTCCCTAGCGAAAGGGATCTTAAAGATATAAAATTATCGAAATACGGAACCGAGGTTATTATATATTTTATTTTACCGAACTTCTTAAGTTTTTTTAGACGCTTTAACTCCTCTATATCCGTAAGATCTTTATCGAATATCTTTTATTTACGCTCCTTTAGGAATTTCTTTTATTAACGAAGTCTCTTTAATTTCGTATTTTTTTAACGGACGATTTCGTTCGCCGCGGTAACGGCCTCGTTAGTTACTTTTTATATAACTTTAGTTATTTCCTTTTTATATTCTAAACGCTCTAGAGCCTTATTAATACTAGAAAAGTTAACGATAGATTCTAAAGACTTATATTTTTTCCTAGTCCTAATATACTCCCTATACTTCTTCGATAAAGAGGATAATTAATATTCGATTTAATATATAATATAGCGCGTATAAATAATTATAGTTATAAGACCTTTAGAGACGACCTACTCCTATAAGTTATTATATTATTTTATTTAACGAGAAGATATAAAGTTATTTTTAAGGATAAAGAAAATTAGAAAGGAGGGGTAGTATTATAATTAAAATTCTCTATAAACCTTAATATATTTAGTATATTTAATAGGTTAAGAGATTATTTACTACTCGACGTAGTATATAGACTAATAAGTAGGTAAGCGCTTAACTGTTTATTTACTCGATATAAGAATAAACGAGTAAACGGATAAATAATATAGTCTCTTTCGATTATATAAACTATATATTTTCTTAGTAGATAGGAGCTTCGTACTTAATTTCCCTTAAGACTTTTAATTATAGATTCTGAATATAGATGTTTATTAAATTATTAATTAAGTTTCCCGAGTTTATTTAGTTTTATCTTATATTAATACGAAGCCTATTATCCTTTAATCCTTAATACTCTTTTTAACGAGTATTAACCTAGGTCCTATCGATATTATATTAAGGTATTAAACGGAGAGTCTTAATAGGATTCTTTATTATTCTCTTCCTCCTTTTTTAATAGAGCTAGCTTTATATAGTTTATATATATATATATATATATTTTATTAATTAAGATAATAATTAATATAAATAATAAATATCTTTAGGGTCGCTAATAACGTTTTATTAATTATATTAATTATTATTCCTATTAATAAACTATATTTATATATATCTTTAGGGCTATTATAATAACGATAATATAAATAAAATATATTAAGATTTAATAGCGCGATTAAATAAATTAACCTCTATACTACCCTCGATTTAGATAATTAGTATATATTATAGTATCTTGGAACGACGAATCGTAGTTATTTATATATTAATCTTTAATCGGTATCCTTCGTATATAAAATTATATTAATTTTTATATTAAATCTTTATTAAGATTTTATCCTTTAATAAAACCCCTTTTGATTTTAATTATTATTATTTATTTACCCGCTTAATATTTTTATTAAAGTCTTTAAAAGTTTAATATCCTTCGTTTATAAAGTAATATATTTATTATAGGCTAGTAACGAGATCCAGGTATATATCCTACTAGTTACGAATTTTTAATTATTATTTATAATAGTCTAAAGAACTAAAAGATCTTATATCGCGATATATTAAATTTATCTCGTAGCGGTATCTATATTCTTAACGCGACCGTAGTATCGATAAAAAGATTTTTTTTTTTTTTTCCCCTCCTCCTCCTCCTCCCCCCCTCTCTCTTAACGAATTAAAGCGATAAAGAACGAATCCTCTATAATATAATTAATTAGAAAAGTAGCCGTAGTCGCGGCCCGATATATTAAAAAAAGGGAAGTATAAAAAGAACGCGTCTATTATACCTACGTATAAGAAAGAGTATAGAATAAATATATATATACGAAATCGAAACCTTAGGCCTAAATAAGGGCTCCTATCTAATTATTTATTAAATACTAATAACGTTCGAATTATAAGGGGCTTCCTTTATTTTAAGAGTTATAAAATAACCGCTATATAAAACCCTATAAAACTAAATATTTTCCTCCGCCGTTAATAAATAGGTAAAGTATAGGTACGTAAAGCGAAATTTACGTAAATAAAAGAACCTTTATTTATACTCCTAGATATTAATACTTATATAAAAGTCGTGATTTTAATAACCGGGTAATTATATTAAAATACCGGCGGGACGTAAAATTCGCTATAATAAAGAAATAACTACGCGTATACAGTTAAGAATAAAGGTAAAAGAGTATAAAATAATAATAAAAAAGAATAATAAAACTAGCGTACTAGTATAATAAAATATATAATATTTAACTACGGTTATACCTACGTATACTATAAGGGCTTAGGCCCGTAACGGAGATAAATAACGAGTTTTAAAAAGACGGGTAAATATAAAGAATAAGATAATAAAATTATCTAGGGTTAATATAAAATCATTAACTTTAAAAATTTACGCGAAGAAGAAACTTAGAAGAAGAATTAATAATATATAAAAAGACCTACTAGTTAGTAGGCTAAAATATCTAGAACCGAGATTAAAGATAAACTAAAGTTTTTATCCTCTTAAAAGGTTTCTTTAACGGCTATTTAATAATACTATCGGGTATTATATATATTCTATAGGACTCTCTTATAAGCGAAGTAGTTTTATTTAAATAAACGTATAAATCAATTAATTAATCAATTAATACTTACTATATATAATATATAAATTAATTATTAAATAATATAAATTATAATTTATCTAGGGATAATATAGGAAATAAATTTATTAAAGAATATATATATTAAATAACCTTTTATATTTTTTATAAAGCGTTAATTATATTATTTTAAAATCGTATATTTTTAAGAAGGTTTTAGTAATAGATCTCACGGACTAAATACGAAAAGAGTACTTTTAGAATTAGTAAATCGAATTTTTTTTAATATTTTTTAATTTCCCGGAGTATTTTCGTTAATAGGGATTAATACTTTAATTAGGATAAAAGTAGTTAAAAATAATATAAAATTTGTTACCGGGCTTTATACGTCGTCGGGTAAATATAAAAATTTATTTTATTTTTCCCCGTTTTTTCCGCTTAGTTTTAGGGATATAAGAAGCGGCTTTATATAAAAATTTATTAAATATCGATCTCGTAGGAGTTTTATTATTAGGTAGAGGTTAATTTTAAAAACTCCGTTAAATAACTTTTATTTAAATTTAGTCTAGATTTAACCTAAATTTAAATTAAGATTTTATTTTATTAATATATACTTAAGGTCTTATTCCTTTAATATTAATATTTTTATAATATTAAATATATATACCCCTATTTTATTAGTATTATAATTTCTATTATTAATTATTTATATTATCTTTATATTTCTTTATTATATTACTTTATTATTACGATATTAATACCTAACTTTACGGCTTTATATTAAATTTTAAAACTCTATAAACCTATTTATAATTAATTAGTAATTTAAAATATATATTATTTATTTATTTAATTCTATATATAGGCGCTATTTACGTTATTATCTATAATACCCTATATAAATATATTAACGAGGGCGTTAACTTCTTTCTTTTTAAAAAGGCGATTTATTATAAAGTAGACTTTAATAAAAGTATTATTATAAATATTTATTAAAACGGCGGGCTACGTCCTACCGCTAACCCTATCGAGATTAAAGAAATATTAAAATTCTAATATATTAAAACTAAATCCTTTATAAAATAATTAATATCTTTTATATTATATATTATTATATTAACTCTTTATTAGGATTTCTTTACGTTAATATTCTAAGAAAATTATAAAAGTTCTTTTCGTTCTCCCGCCTTTCCTTCTATATTTTATACTCTACCGCTTTTTTTTATATATTTTATAGAATTTATTTAATATAATACTACTCTTCTTTTAATAATTAAATATTTATATATTCTATAGCCTTATAATTAATAATTCCGTATAATATATAAAGTAGTAAATTATAGTATTTCTATTATTCCTACTTTTTTAATCTACTCGTATATAGATTAGAAAATATTATACGGTTATACGAATTTACTAGATATTAGGATAAATAGTTATCTTTACTAGAAGTAATTAAATACTTCTAGTTATAATTATAATTACTTTTAATTAATAGATTTTCTCCTAAAAATTTTATGAATTATAATTTAATTTTTCTTTATATATTTTTAAGGGTATAATAACTAGAGCCTAAGATTTTTAAATTATATATAATACTTCGTATAAAATTAGCGAATATACTCTACGCTTTTCTAAATAAAAGTAGGCTTTATTTATTATTATCGGTTTATTTAATCTAATATTTACTAGTTTTAAACGAGTAATTACTATCTCCTAAATATTCTTATTACGATTACGATATATTAACTTTATTAATATTATTAAAAGAGTTTATAATATATCTTTATTTACTTTATTTATTTATTTTTAGAAGTTTTTATAATTATTAATTTTAGTTTTTTTTTATATAAATATTATTATTTCGTTTATTACTAGTAGGATTTCTATTAAATTTTATATTTTCTTAAATATACTATATAATAATCTCTTCAACTCTACTTTATATTCTATTATATAAATATATAATTTATTATTCTTAAAGTTTATAATTTATTTATTAATTATATTATATAATATTATTAACTCTAGTAGTATTATTTTCTTTAATTTATCGTCGTCTTTATTCTTTATATTAATTACCTTTAGTAGTTAGATAACTTTTATATAATATATTTTAAACTCTTTATTTATATTCTATTTTAGGTATTTAATTTTATTTAAAGAATTTTCTTTAATTTTAAAATTACGAATTTCGCTTAGGAACTCTTTATTAAGAATATAATAATAATTTCTTTATTATCTTTTATAACTTTTTTAATATTTTTATCCGAGAGGATTTTAGTTACTTTTAAAAAAATTAATATTTATTTAATAAACTTACTTTATAACTTAATATTAAATTTTATAAATTATTATACTAATATTAAATTTTTAGGGATCTCCTTTTTAAGAATATATAACTACTTTAATATACTATTTATATTATCGAATAAAGTTCGGGTTATTATTATAAATATTAATTAAACTATTTAAATTAAAATAAGAAGTAATTTATTCCCCGATATTAGAGTTATAATAAGCGGTAAAGTCTTTTTTAATAATATAATTAAAATTACTAATAAAATTATAATTAACGATATAAATATAAATATTAATAATCTTTATAAATTATTAGTAAAGAAGTCTAGGACGGATAATTTCCTCCGTATAAAGAAATAATCTTCGAAAATTTTATAAAATTTAGTTATATTATTTATAATAATAATAAAGTATTTAAACTTCGTTTTTAAAAACGTTTTAAATATACGAAATAATATATATAATTAATATAATCTTATTTTTTCAAAGAATAATAGTTAATAAGTTTTAATTATAAGTTTCTCTCTTAATTAAAGAAGTAATTTTTTCGAAAATTTTATAAAATTTAATTATACTATTTATAATAGTAATAAAGTATCTAAAATTCGTTTTTAAAAACGGCTTAAATATACGAAATAATATATATAATTAATGTAATCCTATTTTTTTGAAAAATAATAGTTAATAGGTCTTAATTATAAGTTTCTTTCCTAGTTAAAGAAGTAATTTTTTTAAAATTTTTACGAGATTTAACTATATTATTTATAATAATAATAAGATATTTAAACTTCGTTCTTAAAGGCGCCTTAAATATACGAAATAATATATATAATTAATCTAATCTTATTCCTTTAAAGAATAATAGTTAATAGGTTTTAATTATAAATTTCTCTTCTAGTTAAAGAAGTAACTTTTTTAAAAACCTATAAAAAAAAATTAATATCGTAAATAATAGTAATAAAATACTAGGATTTCTTTCTAATATTCGTCCTAAATATATAAAAGAATAAAGGAAATTATTCGATCTTATTTTTAAAATTACTTTTTATTTAATAGATTTTAAAATTAGACCCTTTTTTAAAAAATAAAGAAATATTAAAATTAGATTAAAGTATAAAATATTACTTTTTAACTTTTAAAATATAGTAATTAAATAAATTAAATTGAAGTATAAATTAGTAAAAATCCTTAAAAGGTTAAGATAAAAGATAATTACCGTAGATAACTCTTCTTAATAAATCTTTTAGGGTATTCTTTAATATAATTTATAAATAAAATAATAATAATAAATAATTACTTATTCTTTCTATAATAAACGATAATAATAACGGAGTATTAATTATAGTATAGATATTATAAAGTAATAAAAAAGTAATATATTTTTCTAGTAATTAATATTTTATTAAAAGGGCGTCTCTATTTTCTTTAATAAATAAAAATTTAATTTTACGATAAAATAATAGAATAATATAATAACTAGTACTAAATATTATAAAGCTCTTTCGTATAAATAGAAGTAATAATTAGAAACTTTATTATTAATAGGGTATACTTTTAATTCTTATAGAGTAAATAAACTCTTTCGGAGTATAATTATTAATTTCGAAAAATAATTCTAAATCGTATCGTAGTTATTAGAAAAGGAAGGATCTCGTTAATATAATATTATAATATTATTTAATATATATAGAATAAATAAATAAATTATTAATAGTTATTTATAGGCTAGTTATATATAATATCTAGGATACTAGAATAATAATAAATAAATAACGGAGAAAAGTATACCGCCTAGATATTAATTATATAAGAATTCTCTATTAATAGGATATTTCCACTCTTAATATTAAAAGACTTGGAAATATAATAAGAGGAAGAGACTTCTATTTAAATTATAAATAATATTTCTAGTTAAATATAATTTTATTAATATATAGGCTTTATAAAGTTAATAATTAATTCGACTCTTCAACTCTTCTTTTATTTAAAAATAATAACGCCCTCGAAATTAACTCGGGATCCTCTTTTAATATTATTTATATAAAACCTTTTAATCCTTATCTAGGGGAGTAAATATAAAACCCGATTTATTATTTAAAATTATAAGTCTTAGTCTATATAAGGAAAGTAGCGAGATAATCGATCGAGAAGGAGGTAGGATTAAGTCGATTTAACGGAGCGGGGGGTTAATATTAAAGGGTATAAATAACGAAATATTATTTATATTATATATTCTAGTAATTTCTTAAAGGGTTAACGTAAAGAAGAAAATATTATTTAAAATCGAAAATAATAATTAGTATAAGAATTAAATTCGATAATATAATCGAGGAGAAAGTATAATATTTATTTTAATACTAATTATAATATAAATTACCTTATTAATTATAAATTAATAGAGGCGGTAATCTCTATTATCTTTAAAACTAGTATTTTTATTAATATTAATAACGGGGTTATTTAGTCTATAAGTATTCGTAACTTAATATAAATAACGTCGGTAGAGAGAAATATTACCGGTATTTATCTAAAATTATTAATATATTATAGTAATATTTATCTTCGTACTCTTAATATTACTAGTTATACGTACTTTCTATTACCGGGTTTAATCTAGTTATATTATATATTTCTAAAGAGGTAGGCGTAGTATATAAAATTAATTTTTATTATTTTAAGGGTAGGAACTACGGAGTTAATAAAAATAATAAAAACGGGGGGTAATATAAAGATTATTAATATTACTAAATTAGTTATTAATATTATTATATAAACGGAGCCGGTTAAATTAATTATTAATATAATTATTATTAAAGAGGTTATTATAATTAATATTAAAATAAAAATCTTTATTAATAAGTAAATTATTAAAATAACGGCGCTAATTATTAAAGATATATAATTTATTAATATTAAAATAAAAGTCTTTATTAATAAGTAGATTATTAGAATAATAGTATTAACTATTAAAGATACGTAGTTTATTAATATAATAATTGGGGCGGAGGTATAAATTACTATTATATTAAAGAAAATATATACTCTTATCTAGGTCCTATAGCGAAAGAGTCTCCGAATAATACTATTTATAATATTTTTATAATACTAGTTTTACTTTTTAATAACGCGTAGTTTATTATTATACGTCGGCAAAACGAAAAGTGGCTCGATCGTGGCTTAAGGCGCTCGACGGGCGCCCCGGGAGCCTCCAACGCGACACCTATCTACCGACTCGAGGTGCGCCCGAGGCATACAGCCAGGGGGCCTAGGGCCACTCGGGCGTATACCGAGCAAGCCTAAAACCGCCACTAACGGGCGCTAAATTAGGGGTGCGCCACCAACATTGACCCCCGTCCAAGGCCCCTGTTCATGGCCATGGCCCTATTCCATTCATGGCCATGGCCCCATTCCATTCATGGCCATGGCGCATTCCATTCATGGCCATGGTCCTGTCGCTGTCGCACCCCCATAACTGTCACTGTCGCACCCCCAAACCCCTGGCGCATGCCCTGGCGCATACCCTGGCGCATGGCCTACGCATCACCCTCGCGAGGATTTCGCCTGAATCGATCGATTCCGGGCATGTACCTATCGAGCGCTAAAGCGCTCGAAGGGGCGCTCGATATACGCTCGGGGCCGCTCGAGCGCCCCGAGCCTACTTCGGGCGCCCGAGGTAGCTTACCTTTAGGCCCCGAGCCGCTGGAGCCGGTTTTCGATTTACCGACGTAGGACGTTAATCTCTCGGTATCTCACAGAGACGTTTTTTATAAATATCGGCTTTTAGTTTATTAAACTAGTTAGATATAATTTAGTATTATTAATTATACTAGTAATCTTTACCCTCCGTATTTTATAGTAAATATTAACGATATAAATTAAATACTTTATTATTTTAAAATATAAAGGTAATTACTTTATTTTTAATAAATTTATTCTTAAAATACTTTTCTAGGAAATCTTTATAAGTCTTTAAAAGACTTTATTAATATATAATTTCTTCCTTCTTTTTCTCTTTACGAGTTTTAATATTCACTCTCTTCTTTAGAGTTAATTAAATTTATTAATCTTTTTATCCGGATAAAACCCCGTAACTTATTTATTTAACTCGATATTATAGAAATTCATAACTTATTAATAAACTACGAGGCTCCGTTATTTATTTACTTTTATTTCTATTATAAAGAGTTTATAGATCTTTAATATTAATTCTTAATTTAATATAGTTATCTTTTTATCCCGTTTATCTTATAACTTCTTTTATTTATCGGTAATACCGGTTTCGTACTTTATTTTTAATATAATAATTTTATCTCGGGTAATTTATTATTATCGCTTAAGATTCTAGAATTATTATATATATAGGTAGGCTAGTTCTTTAAAGAATTTATTAAATTATTTAATAATTTCTCTATTTAACTCTTTATAAAACTTGTATTCGTTAGTATTAATAAATTTAATATACGGAAAATAGTATATAAGAATAAGTATAGATTTTAGTAGGGTCGTTTACGTAGGATTATTTATCTCTTTTATAATTACTTTTACCTAAATATAAATATCTTTATATTTAATATATTAATAAAGATAAGTATTTAGAGTTAAGTACTCGACGAATTATAAAAAAAAGTACCTTCGTGGATCCTTAACCTTTAATCTCGTAGTTTTAGTAATATATTAATATAATTATAATAACCGGTACTTCTTTTCTACTAGTACTTTACTATCTTTATATATAATTTTAAATACGGGTATTAACTCTTATTAGTATTTATTTAAAATTTAATTTATATAATTTATTAAATTCCGGGATATATATATATACTCGGATAATATAAACTTTAACTTTAAAGTAATAATTAAAGTTAATAAATTAACTATAATTTTATCTAACGAGGTTATTATTTTAGTTTATTAATTTGATTTTACCTTTATTTTATTAGTAATAATCTTTTTAATTACCGTTTTTTATTTAATAACTACGAGTATTATTTAATAAAATAATTTAATAATATTTAAAGGATTCTTTTTTTACTTTTCTACTCTAACTTTTATAAACCTATTTAAGTTTATTAAAACTAGTAGTAATTTATTAATAATTTTTAAATCTAGTAAATTAAATTCTTTTTACGAATAATTAAAGTTGAAAATATCTTTATAAATTATCTAGTATATAGTATTAACTCTCCTTTAGGAATTATTCTAGAATATAATCTTTTATACTTCCGTAGTCTTTTTATATATAATTTTAAAAAGTTTATATAAATTTTAATTACGCCGCGGAATAGGGAAGGAAAGAGATAAAACTAACCCTTATTCCCTTCCCCGGAGTAGGGAAGGGAATGGATAAGGAAGAGAAGAGAATATTAAAAGAAAATAAGAAAGAGAAGGGATTCCCTATTATTCCCTATCTCTATCCTCCCTATAGGGCTGCCCTATATATCTATAAGGTACTATAATATCAAGGTTTCGCTTAATTTAGTTAGTTATAATTTAACGTTAAATATCTCCTTATGTAATTTTATTTCCTAAATTCTAGTTAATAGTATACCCCTAAATGACCTCATTACTACTCTATACTACGTACGCCGCGGAATAGGGAAGGGAAGGGATAAAACTAATCTTTATTCCCTTCCTCGGAGTAAGGAAGGGAATAAATAAAGAAGGGAAAGAAATATTAAAAGAAAATAAAAAAGGGAAGGGATTTCTTATTATTCTTTATCCCTACCCTCTTTATAAAACTAATAATTATAGCCGATTAATACACTCTTTTAATATATACTTTAATTATACTAATCTTTATTCTAACCTTAAGTTATACTAGTTATTCTAGTATATTCTTAATTTCTTTTACTAGATATATATTCACGATTTATTATAAAGAAAGTAGACGTGATATATTAAAATTATATTACACTAAATATTATAGAATATTAATATTTTCTTTATATACTTTTATTAGATTTTTTAATAATTTAATATCCTTCGCCTAAATAATTATATATTTAATATATATAATAGTAAGATTCGCTACTATAAGTTCTAAAAATTAGTATATTTAGTAATATAATAAGTTTAAAACTTATTAAAAAGTAATATAATTATATAATACTCCGTCGCTTTTTATAGTATCTTTAGAGTAGTTAGTTACTATCGGAAATTATAGCCTAATTATATATCTTATATAATCTCTTAAACTAGACGCTGAAATAGCGCTTTAGGAATAAAAAGTTTAATAGTTTTCTAATAACGTCGAATTTAGCGAAGTATAGATACTAGTAATAAATTAATATATTAATTAAGATAAAATTAAGTGAAAAGACGAAATATTTACGTCCTTGATTTATACGGCGTCGATGGGTTATAGGAATAATTTTTATCTTTCGTCTCTACTTCTTAACTTACCGTCGTAGAGTTTTCGTTACGGTTAGAGCTTTTCAAATTATTAGAGGATATATACTAGTACTTTTATTATTATCTTAAACTAGGTTTTTACCCGATAGTTAAACTAGATCTCCGCTTATATCCTTTACTTTCTTTATATTAATAGATTAATATAATAATTACGATAAATCTAGAATAAAAAGTAAGATATTTATAGTTTATAAATTTTTTTAGGGTTTAAGATTTCTCTTTTTTCTAAATTTAGAATTTCTTAGCCCTAAAGACTATAAATAATAATAAATTAATATATTAATTACGATAAGATTAGGATATAAATTAAATATTTCTTACCTCGAGTTTTTACTACTATTTTAGTTAAAGTAATATATTAATATAATGATTAAGATAATATTAGGAGAAAGGGTTAAGAAAATTATTATTTAAAACTTTACTTTAAATTAAACCTACGACCTTCTTTTTCTTTTTTCTTTTTTTATCTTTACGAGTTTTTTAGCCTATAGGTATTTTATCCTAAATAACTAAATATATAAACTTTCTTTTATTAAATAATTTTAGATCTTCGAGTTTTAATTAATTAATTTATAGTAAAGCTCTTAAATTACGCTTAGTATTAATTAATATCTCGGTGGAATCCGGCTCTTCTTATTTAATAACTAGTTTTTAATATTTAACTACGTACTAAATATCCGTAATAAAGTATTATTTATATAATAAATTACGAGGTCTCTCTTTACGGTACGAATAAAATTAATTTAAGTCTAAATAAAGAAGATAAGATAAATAATTAATAGATAAATTATATTAATATTAATAGTTATTATTGTCTAGATTATATTTATTAGGTATAGGCGGACTCGTATATAGAGTTATATTTAGAGCCGTTATAATTAAAGTAATTAATAGCGGTTCACTCGTATAGTTATATATATTGATTCTAGGTTTTTCCGGATTATAATATATTATAGATTCCTTATTATATATAAACTCGTCGAATTCGAACTTATTTAGGGGAATATCTAAGCGATACTATAATTTATAAAAATAATTAATACTTTTATTTTAATCTTTATACTAGTAATTTTACCTATTTAGTATTTTTATATATATTCATTTAGGAGCTACTAGATTCGATAGTTTATAAAAAAAGCGTTTTCTATATTTTATAACTTTAATTAATACTATTTATCCTAGACTTTACCCTAGTAACTTTACTATAATATTATTTTATAATTAAATAACTTCGATTTAGATAGGTAGTAGAGGAGCTATTAACTATAATCTATATATAATATTAATACTATTTATCTTAATCTTTATCCTAGTAACTTTACTAGGTTAAAATTAAATAATCTTTTAAGAGAAAACCTCACGTATAATAATAAAAGATATAATAATAATAAGTATTACGATAGCTAGGCGTCTTATTAATAAGTTCCCTAATTATATTTAATTTCACTTTACTTATAACGACGAAAGAATTAAGAGATATAAAGAAGAAAGTATTTATATAAGTCGTTAGAAACTAATTATACTAATCTATATATTAATAAATATACTACGTCTTATTTTCGATTAATTGAAGATTCCTAGAGTAGTATCGTTAATATAGTTTAGATATTAGGGTAAGGTTAAGGTACGAGGTAAATAGGATAATAGAATCTATAATATTAAAAGCGGGATTCGGAATTAGCGCCGCTATTATTTATTTCTAGTCGATTAATAAAATATTATATACTAAGGTATAGACTTTTATCCTAATCTAGTAAACTATAGAAACTAATAAAGTTATTTATTAATTTTATAATTACTAAATTTAAATAATTTAATTTATAAATAAATCGTAAATTAAAAATTTATAACTCGAAGAAAGGCTATATTAAATTACTAGATATAAAGATTAAAACAAAGATAATAAGTTTTTAAACTATATATATATTTTATAATATATCTTTAACTAGTAGATATACTCTTTAACTATTATATAAAATATATATTCTTTAGGGCTAGAGTAACCCGTTTATTATAAATCGCGTAAAGGTTAAATACTATAATCGAAGTTAATTACTATATCGGTAGAGATGATTTATAACTTATTTATAAACTTCTTAATTAATATCGCCTCTACGGTTTCTTATAACGCGTTTAGCGCCGTAGATTAAATCCGAAAATAATATTTATATAACGTATATATAATTTCGCGGATAAGGCGCGTAAAGGATAGCTTCGGGATTAAAAAGTCGATTATCTTTTAAAGAAACCTAATTTCTTATAGAGTAACGACTAGTAAATTTAGCGAATTCGAGTTTAATATAAAGAGATCCTATTTACTACCGTTCTTTAATTATTTATTTTATACCGCGATTTTCTTTACTTAAGTTTTTTTAGGAGGAACTTTATATATATTAAATATTTTTCTTACTATCTTTAGACTTTATTAATTAATAAAGGATTAAGAGCTCTAGCTAGTTATTATTATATTATATAAACTATTAAGGAACTTAAGATTAATATTAACCGCACTTTCTATAATAACTAAAGATATAATTATTAATATTAATTAATAAGGATTTAGTTAAGTTTCGGTAGGAATTTACGAAAGATAGTACGGATATCGAATAACTATATATTTATAGTTATTATAGCGGGTAGCCTAACCTATTATCTATAAAAGAGCCGTAGATCTACTTTATTATTATATTTCATTAAATATTTTTACTATAAAGTATTCCTCGGTTATAAAATATAGTTTATTTAAATAAATTATATTATTATAATATAACCGTTAAATTCTTTTATTTTCCTACTCTTTTTATTTATTTATATAATTTATACCTAGAATATCTTAAAGTAGTAGTTTCGCCCTAGAGAACTCTATATATAGTTAGTATTCTTCTCCTCCCGGTATAGTACCCCGGGATACCTCGTTTACGATAAAGGTTTCTATTAAATATTTTATAATTAAAGGTAGCGACTACCGCTATTATATATATAAAATAGAAATAGTTATCGACTTCCTCGTATAATTTTATTTATAATAATAGTATCGTAACCGAAAGAGGAAATATAAGATTAATAAAGTAAAGGGTTATATATTTAATTTTTTATAAACTTCGTAAAAATTAACTCCGGAGTAGGAGTATTTCGATTATAATATTATAATAAATATTAAAGAGCCGAGGAATATTTATAAAAGATATAACTATATAGTATTAAGGATTAATATTATAAATAGTATAAAAACGTACCTCGAATTAGGGAAATATAAAAGGAAAGTTTTAATATATAGAGTAAAGTCGATTTAATATATACTCTCGTTTAAAGACTAGGTATATTATTATCCTTTTAAATAATAAATATAAAGATTAATATAAATTTTTAATTATATAATTTAGAGGATTAAAAAAAAGATTAATATATTGAAATTTAATAGTTAGGAGGTAACTTAGGAGGACTTCCTTAAATTATTTATATAAATAATTATCGGGCTTAAACTCTCTTTACGATTTATTAATAATATTAATATATAACGAGTATTTAAATATATTAATACTTAATTTACTCTCCTTTCTATATTAATAATTAAAAATTATATAATAAAGAAATATTAGGAGATTTAACCTCTTCTTCTTTAGAATTTATTTAACGACGATACTAAAGTTACTTTTATACTAGACTTATAATCTTTTAAAAACCGGTAGAGTTATATAATTATAAATACGTACTTTATCGACTAGCGATAATAGTATTATAAGGTACTTTTAGCTTTTAAATTTATAAAAGATAAATATAATAATAAAAGTCTAACTAAGTATCTAAATATTATTATCCGTTATTATAATTTAGGGGACTATATTATATCGATTATTATAAATAACGCCTCTAATAATACTATAATATATTAATTACTCGAGATAATATCCGCGGAGGAGAGTATGTAATTTATAATTATAAAAAAGGAGTTTAAATACGAGCTTCGCGAAGTTTATAACAAATTAAACTTTTTTACAAATACTAGAATTTATCGCGTCCCGTATTTTTCTTATATTATTTAACTAGGTTTAAAGGAACTTCTTAATATTATTAAAATCTCGTTAACGAATAAAGATTTTTAGAAGGATTAAGACGAAAAAATAAATAAATAGGAGCTTTTTAATATAAGAAAAGAACCTAGGATCCTATTTACTTTTATAAAAGTACGTATTCTTAATTTTATATTAATTTTTATACCTACCTTTATTTATTTATTAAGTTTAGGGTATATAGATTCGTAAAGCCTCTATCTACTTTAATAAAAGTAATTAACGGCGCGAGCGCTTTTAAGATATTTAAAAGAGGTTTAATAACGAGAAATATTAATTAACTAGGCTAATTTAAGGATAGAGGATATATAATAAAAAACGCCCGAACGAATTTATTACGCTAAAGCTCTTCCAGGATATAATAACTAAATAGGATTTAATATACTATATATTAATCTAGGCCCGAAGACTAAGGCTAGTATTAAAAGAGTTTTTTCGCGAGTAAAGAGAGTAATTATAAATAAATAACGACGAATAAATTTAAATAAACTACTTTATCGAGTTTAATAAACTATTTTATCGGTATATATAAACGATTAATACTTTACGCACGCTAATTATTTATATAATCTTTTCGGTCTATAATACTTTATTTAATTATTTTAAAAATAAGGAGAAAAAGTTTAAAATTAAAAGTATAAATTAGAAGAGGTCTATATTAATAGGTTTAAAGAAAATTTAAATTAAATTAAAATAGTATTATTCTTAAACCTAGTTAACTTTAAGTAGTTTATATAATATAGTAACTCTCCTAAACCCTACTAGAAAGGCGATTATATTCTAGGGTTAAGATTAGAATAAAGAGATTAATAAAGAGTAGGAGGATTACTATTAGGAATAATTTAACGAGTAGTTTAATCGGTATATATTTATTATTAATTAAGAGAAAGTATATACTAAAAGAGACGTCGGCGTAGATACTCTTAAATATTTTATTAAAGATAAGAAAAAGATATCGATTCCGAAGAGTCGGAGTAATAAGTTTTAAAGCTACCGCGAAACGAGTAAATCTATTATTTATACTAATCTTTATATTAATAATTATATCGGTTAATTTAATATAGGATTTAATAATAAAAATAAATCTATATTTAATAAATAAAAGAAACTTTCGTTATATTATAATTATCTCTTCTATATTGTTTATAATATTCTAGTTATACCCTTTACGGGGGTTAAATACGAGCGAGTATTTAATATTATTAATTAATTATATTTAACCTAAAAATCCTATAGTCTAAAAACCTTCTCGGCTCTAATAATCCTTAATCGCTTTTAATTTAAAGAAAACGAAATAATAATATTATAATAAGACCTAAACTAGGAAGAGATAATAATATTTAAAGAATACGAAGTAGAGGTAAAGAGGCGGGAAGAAAATATAATAAAAAACGAGGACGAAGATTTAATTAATAATATAAATAAAGGTTAGTCTAATAACCTCGTAGAAAAAGAATTTAAAGAATCTTCTAGGACTCCTACTACTAGTTTAACTCGTAAAAAAAGAAGAGTTAAAGAATATAATTCTAGCCCTTAAATAAGACGTCTTATAATAATACCGTATATAAAATACTAATATTATAAATAAACTCGAGAAGGTATAAAAGATAAATCTATAAATCTATAAACTAGACTTTCCGAGTATACGATAAACTAGAGCTCTTCGAAACGCTCGTATTTAACCCGAGACTCTACGTTAAAAAATTTAATAATAAGGAAGAAATCGAATATAGGATTATTCTTTAAATCGTAGGCGATATTTAGGCCTTATATAGTAATTAAATATCTAGGCTATAGTGGCTTAAAGGCTACGTAGGGAAACGAGTCTTTAAAACCGATTTTACTAAAATTAATTAAAAAGACTAGACTTTTCTAAAAATCTCTATAAAGTAATAAAAATATAGGTAGGACTCTAAAGAATAAAAAAAGATAAAACGAGAACTAGAATTACGATTAATAATAGAATATAAATAAAATAGGTATAAAGATTAGTATAATAATAATAAGAGCTATTATATTAATAAATTTTCGGGTATTTTAATAAGTTAGTTATAATAAATATTAATCTAAATAATTAACCGTATTTAATAGAAATATATTTAGAAATTTAAACGAATTTATTATCTCCTTCTAATTTTATAGTAGCTTCGTAAACTCCTTAGACTAAATAATTCGTTCTAGCTCCTTTTCGAGTTTCTTATATTTACTAGATTTTTAAAATATCTTTACCCTCTTTATTATCTCGGTATACTCCGGTTTTAAAAGTATCCCGAATATTTACTTTACGCCTTTCTTATCTTTATCTAGTACCTATCTATATTTAATAAAATCGTAATTATTAAGTTATAGTTAATTAGGTCCTAATATTATAATCTATTTATAATTATCCTCGTCTAGCGCTACGTATTTATTTATTCCTCGGATATTCTATTAATTTCCGCTAAATAATTTATAAATCTTTAGATTTATAATAAGCCAAGAGGTTATATTATATTATAATACGCGCTCGAGTTTATCGAAGACCTTATTAGGTCGTAATAAACGTTTTTATAACTCTTTATATATATATTAACTTATAATCAATATTAAATAATATATAGATTAGTATAAAAATATATTAGATAGTTATTTCTTTATATATATAAAAACCCTATATATTTATATTTCTTTAGCGAATATTTATCGTAGTATTTAATCTTCGTTTATAGCGACTTAAGTACTATAGTCTAGTATCTTCGATAATTACTATAGATTACTTATATTATACTTTATTAACTTAATATAATTAAAGTTTTAATAATATCCTTCTAATTTTCTTTTTCGGTATCGCTCTCGATATTATAATTTTCCTCGTCGTCTATTTTCTATCGAATTTAAAGTATATAGTTTATTAATTTTAACGAATTTTCTAAATTCTTTAGGGGCTCCTTATTTATCTAATTTAGATTTTTATTATTATCGATAATTATCTCTCTACCTAAAGACGCGCCGACGGTTTTCGTAATAACGCGGGTATATTTACTTTAAAAAACTTTATTACGTTACTACGTATTAGTCCCGTTTAAATAATATAATATAGATTAATATAAAAATTAGTATATACCTCTTATTAATAATATCGATCTTCGCCTATTAAATTATTCTTTATTAATTTATAATTAATAAATTTATCTATCCCTTATTACGCGTTAAAGTCTTTTCTACTCGTCGAATCGCTTTTTAATTAATAATTTTAGCTAGCTCTACTTAAAGCTCTTCTACGGAACGATTTACTAAACGATTTCTTAATTTTACTATATTAAGGTTTTTATTTAACTCCTCTTCGGCTTTTCTTTTTCTTTATTTATTAAATAAATAACCTCGATTACTTTATTTTAAATTAAATATAGATAAAGACTAACCCGAGGTTTATTTCTTTTCGTCGGTTATAAAATAGTTAACGATATATATAATATATTAATTTATTCTAATACTTATTATTCGGTATTAAATTTAACTAGTATTTAAATATAGGTTAGTCCTAGGTTTTTTAATCTTCTAACTTAATTATAAAATAATTAATAAAAATTATTTTATATTATCCTTTCTTATTATTTACTATTTAATATTATAATAATATTTATAATAAACTTTAACTAAAGAGACTAATTATTTTAAATATACTAATTTTTATACTCTTTAAATTCTAATATAAATCTAAATTCTTATTTAATTATTATTAAGAGGGAGAATTCCGCGATAGAGTAACTACTAAATAATACTAGGTATAAAGATAAATATAATTATAAGAAATTAAATAATAAAAGAGTTAGATATTAAAATATCCGAGTAGTTTAGCGAGTTTATTAATTATATAAATAATTAGTAAAATCTAGAAGTAAGAGGAAAATATAAGCGATATAAAAGTAGATTACTAGCGCGGCACTAGTAACTACTATAACGTTATACGATATAAATAATCTTAATTATCCTAGAAAATTATAATTATTAAATTAAAAATTTATTAAGAGTTTAGGATTTAGTATATTTAATATTAATAAATTTAATCTAGTTACTCTATTATATTTACGTATATTTAATATAATTAAATTATTAAATCTTTATAAATATATAAATAAGTATATTAAAATATTTAGTATATTTAGTAAAAATATTTAGAAATATACTAGACCGCCTAGTATAACCCGCGGTTAAGATAAAGATTAATATAATTAAAATACGTATTAAGATAGCGCGTTAATAGGTTATAGTATTAACTTTATAAAGAGAGTAGAGAAGGGATTCCCTATTATTCTCTTCTCTTCTTTATTTTAAGGAAGGGAATTATCGAGTTTTTATTTTTTTCCTTTCTTTTCCCCGGTTCTTTTCTTTAATTAGGGAAGGGAAGGGATTCTCTACCCTATTTTATAATATAATACTACGCTCCTAAATACCTCTATTACTACCCTATAGTATATCTCTCTAAATCGCTCTATTACTACTTTATATTATACCTTAAATATCTTTATTATTATTTTATAATATACTTTTAAATGTCTCTATTATTATCTTATAGTATAGCTCTCTAAATACCTCTATTACTACCCTATACTATGCCTTAAATATTTTTATTACTACTCTATATTATATCTTTAAATATTTTTATTATTACCCTATAATATAGCCCCCTAAATACTCTTATTACTATTTTATAATATATCTTTAAATGGCCCGGTATTCCCCTAAATAATATTATTACTAATTTATAATATACTTTAAATACTTTTATTACTACTCTATATTATACTCTCAAATACTCTTATTATTACCCTATAGTATAGCCCCTTAAATACCCTCGTTACTATTTTATAATATATTCTTAAATGACCCGGTATTCCCCTAAATACTTTTATTACTACTTTATATTATAGTATACCCCTAAATGACTTTATTATTACTCTATAGTATATACTCCTAAATGATTCTATTATTACTCTATAGTATATCTTTAAATGATTTTATTATTACTCTATACTATACCTCTAAATAACTCTATTATTACTTTATAGTATACCTTTAAATAGCCCTATTATTATCTTATAATATATACTTTTAAATGACTTTATTATTATTTTATAGTATACCCCCAAATGGCCCTATTATTACCTTATAGTATATACTCCGAAATATCTTATTAATACTCTATAGTATATTCCTAAATACTTTTATTACTACCCGATACTATATTTTTAAATAATATTATTACTACTTTATAATTTATCTTTAAATAACTTTATTATTATTTTCTAATATATATTCTTAAATAGCTTTATTATTACCTTATAATATATACTCCTAAATAATTATATTACTACTCTATAATTAATTTTTAAATAATTTTATATTTTATTAAATATCTTTATAATTATTTTATAA
>JAABUS010003286.1_pt1 | contig 26742 bp, 26 predicted proteins | sample 5560161 | NCBI WGS metagenome assembly JAABUS01 (sample SAMN10711885, study PRJNA513376) | rock metagenome | isolation source: Antarctica rocks | place: Antarctica: Victoria Land, Trio Nunatak nord | collected 2016-01-04
CCAGCGAGGACGGGCTGACCACCACCTTCAAGATGGCGCTGGGCCGCAAGTTCGCCTCCGGCAACCCGGTGACGGCGGATGACGCGGCGTTCACGTTGCAGCGCGCGGTGATCCTCAACAAGGCGCCGGCCTTCATCGTCAACCAGTTCGGCTTCACCAAGGAGAACGCGGCCGACCGCATCCGCGCGACTGACGAGCGCACCCTGGTGCTGACCCTGGCGGAGAAGGGGTCGCCGAGCTTCCTGCTGTACTGCCTGTCGGCGCTGGTCGGCAGCGTGGTGGACAAGAAGACGGTGATGGCGAAGGCGGTCGGTGACGATTTGGGCAACGCCTGGCTCAAGTCCGGCAACAGCGCCGGGTCGGGGCCGTTCCAGTTGCGGCAGTGGCGCGCGAGCGAGAGCGTGGTCATGGAGCCGAACCCGAGCAGCCCAAGCCCGCCGAAGCTGCGGCGGCTGATCGTGCAGCACCGCCCGGACACCTCGGCGCAGCTCTTGGGCCTGCAGCGCGGCGACATCGACATCGCCCGGACGCTCGCGCCCGACCAGTTGGCGGCGCTCGCGGAGGACCCGACCTACACCCTGCTGGTCGCGCCGAAGTCCTACCTCAACTTCCTGGCGCTCAACCAGAACCACCCCATCCTGTCCAAGCCGCAGGTGCGCCAGGCGTTCAAATGGGCCATCGACTACGAGGGCATCGCCGCCAATATCACACCCAAGGCCTGGGGGGCGCACCAGGCGTTCCTGCCCAAGGGCTTCCCTGGCGCCCTCACCGACCTGCCGTTCCGCAAGGACACCGCCAAGGCGAAGGCGTTGCTGGCGGAGGCCGGGGTGCCGAACGGTTTCGAGATCACGCTGGACCATTACTCGGTCGCGCCGTACTCCGACATAGCGCAGGCGGTCCAGGCGAACCTGGCGGAGGCCGGCATCAAGGCGACGCTGATCGCCGGCGAGCAGCGCCAAGTTATCACCAAGACCCGCGCCCGGCAGCATCAGGTTGCCATGGGGATCTGGGGGTCCGACTACATGGACCCGAACAGCAATTCCGAAACCTTCAACGTCAACACCGACGAGAGCGAGACTCAAACGAACCGGACTCTCGCCTGGCGCAGCCATTGGAAGGATGCCGAGTTCACCGCCCGCTCGGCTGAGGCGTTGAAGGAGCCGGACGCCGCGCGCCGCGTGGCGATGTACGAACGTTTGCAGCGCGACCATCAGGAGCGCAGTCCCTTCGTGTTCATCGGGCAGCAGGTCGAGGTGGCCGCCATGAAGAAGACTACGACCGGGCTTGTGCTCGCGCTTTTGGGGGACCGCACGAGCTACGCCGGGCTGAGCAAGGCGTAGCGACGCCGCGTGGGTCGTATCCGGGCGCTCGCCGCCACCCTGGCCAGCGTGCCGATCACGCTGTTCGGCCTGATCCTGATCACCTTCCTGATCGGCCGGATTGTGCCCATCGACCCGGTGCTCGCCATCGTCGGCGACCGCGCGCCGCAGGACGTGGTGGCCCGCACCCGGCTGGAGCTTGGCCTCGACAAGCCGCTGCCCGTGCAGTTCATCCGCTACGTCGGGCAGCTCGCGCAGGGCGATTTCGGCCGCTCGGTGATGACCAGCAACCGGGTCAGCACCGACATCGCCCGGTTCTTCCCGGCGACGCTGGAGCTGGCGACGGCGGCGCTCCTGGTCGCGGTACTGCTGGGCGTGCCGCTCGGCGTGTATGCGGCGGTGCGGCAAGGGCGGTGGGTGGATACGGTGATCCGGGTGGTCTGCCTGTCCGGCTACTCGGTCCCGATCTTCGTGCTGGCGCTGTTGGCGCTCTTGGTGTTCTACGCGACCCTGCAATGGGCGCCGGGGCCGGGCCGGCAGAGCGTGGCGTTCGACGGCATGGTGGATCAGCGGACCGGGCTGCTGCTGCTGGACTGCGCGCTGGCCGGCGATTGGGATGCTTTTTGGGATGCATTGAAGCAGCTCGCGTTGCCCGCCCTCGTGCTGGGCCTGTCCAACATGGCCTACATCGCGCGCATGACCCGTGCCTTCATGCTCGAAAGCCTGCAAGGCGAGTTCGTGATCACCGCCAAGGCCAAGGGCCTGTCCGCCGCCGCGGTGGTCTGGCGGCACGCCTTCGGCAACATCCTGGTGCGGCTGCTGACGGTGATCGTGCTGACCTACGCCGGGCTGCTGGAAGGGGCGGTGCTGACGGAGACGGTCTTCAGCTGGCCCGGCCTCGGCCAGTATTTGACCGGCAGTCTGCTCAACGCCGACATGAATGCGGTGCTGGGGGCGACGCTGGTGGTCGGCCTCACCTACGTCGTGCTGAACCTGTTCTCCGATCTTATGTACCGGGTCTTGGACCCCCGGGTCCGATGATCGTCACCCGCGACTGGCTGCTGACCGAGGCTCCGGACTCCCGCAGTCAGGCCGCCTGGGGCCGGCGCTACCGGCTGTGGCTGCAGTTCCGCCGCAACCCGCTGGCGATAGTGGGCCTGCTCGTCGTCCTGGCGCTGATCGTGCTGTCGCTGCTGGCGCCGTGGTTGGCGACTCACGACCCCGGCGTGCAGGATCTCGCCAACCGCCTGGCCCGGCCGTCGGCCGCGCATTGGCTCGGCACGGACGAGTTGGGGCGCGACGTGTACTCTCGCCTGCTCTACGGCGGGCGGATCACGCTCGGCATGGTTGTCGCGGTGGTGCTGCTGGTGGCGCCGCTGGGCCTCGCGGTCGGCTGCGTCGCGGGCTATGCCGGCGGCATCTGGGACCGGCTGCTGATGCGGGTGACAGACGTGTTCCTGGCCTTCCCGCGGCTGATCCTGGCGCTTGCCTTCGTCGCCGCCCTGCGGCCCGGCGTCACCAGCGCCGTCGCCGCCATCGCGCTCACCGCCTGGCCGCCCTACGCGCGGCTGGCCCGGGCGGAGACGCTCGGACTGCGCGGCACCGACTTCATTGCGGCGGTGCGGCTGACCGGCGCCGGCGCAGGGCGGATCGTGCTGCGCCACATCGCCCCCCTGTGCCTGCCGAGCCTCATCGTGCGGGTCACGCTCGACATGAGCAGCATCATCCTGACCGCGGCGGGCCTGGGTTTCCTCGGCATGGGGGCGCAGCCGCCGTCGCCGGAGTGGGGCGCCATGATCGCCACCGCCCGGCGCTTCATCCTGGAGCAATGGTGGGTGCCGACCGCCCCCGGCCTCGCCATCTTCGTCGCCAGCCTCGCCTTCAACCTGCTGGGCGACGGCCTGCGCGACGTTCTCGATCCGAAGCAGGGGACCTGATGCTGGTCGAGATCAAGAACCTGCGCATCGCCTTCTCCACCCCGACCGGCTGGGCGGAGGCGGTGCGCGGCGTGTCGCTGACGCTCGGGCGCGAGAAGCTCGGCATCGTCGGCGAAAGCGGCTCCGGCAAGTCGCTGACCGCCCGTTCGCTATTGCGCCTGCTGCCCGGCAACGCCCGGGTGCAGGCGGACCGGCTGGCGTTCGACGGCACGGACGTGCTCACGGCGAGCGAGCGGCAGATGCGGGCGATCCGCGGCAAGCGCGCCGGGCTGATCCTGCAGGACTCGAAATACTCGCTGAACCCCGTGATGACCGCGGGCGACCAGGTGGCGGAGGCGTGGCGCGCGCACAAGGGCGGCAGCCGCCGGGCGGCCCGCCAGGCGGCAGTGGACCTGCTGGCCCAGGTGCTGATTCGCGACCCGGCCCGCGTCGCGGACGCCTACCCGCACGAGCTTTCGGGCGGCATGGGGCAGCGGGTGATGATCGCGATGATGCTGGCGCCCGACCCCGAGCTGCTGATCGCCGACGAGCCGACCAGCGCGCTCGACGCGACGGTGCAGGCGGAGATCCTGCGGCTGATGGAGGACCTGGTGAGCCGCCGGGGCATGGGCTTGCTGCTGATCAGCCACGACTTGCCGCTGGTCGGCCATTTCTGCGACCGGGTGGCCGTCATGTATGCCGGCCGCGTGGTCGAGGAGCTGCGGGCCGGCGAACTGGCCCACGCCCGGCACCCCTACACGCGCGGCCTGCTGGACTGCCTGCCGCGGCTGTCGCACCCCGAAGCCCGCCTGCCCGTCATGGTCCTCGACCCGGCATGGCTCGCCGCATGATCGGCATCGACGGCCTGCGCGTCCGGTTCGGCGCCAACGAGGTCGTGCACGGCTTCAGCCTCGCCGTGCCGCGCGGCGGCAGCTTCGGGCTGGTGGGGGAAAGCGGGTCCGGCAAGAGCACGGTCCTGCGGGCCTACTCGGGCCTCAACCCCGACTGGACCGGCACCATGCGGCTGGACGGCGTGGAGTTGGGCAGGCGTCGCGATCGGACCTTCTTCCGGAAGGTGCAGATGGTGTTCCAAGACCCGTATGGCTGCCTGCACCCTCGGCAAACGGTGGACCGGGCGCTCAATGAGCCGCTGATCGTGCACGGGCTGGGGGACCGAGACGCCCGTGTCGCCCGGGCCTTGTCCGATGTGGCGCTGTCGGGCAACGTGCGGTTCCGCTACCCCCACCAGCTTTCCGGCGGCCAACGGCAACGGGTTGCCATCGCCCGCGCCCTGATGGCCGAACCCGACGTGCTATTGCTGGACGAACCCACCAGCGCCCTGGATGTGTCGGTGCAGGCCGAGGTGCTGAACCTGCTGCGGGATTTGCAGGCGCGCCGTGGCCTGACCTATCTGCTGGTGAGCCACAACTTGGCAGTCGTGGCCCACCTATGCTCCATCATCGGCGTCATGCAGGGCGGCGACCTTGTCGAAACCTTGTCGGCTGACGACCTGCGCGCCGGCCGCGTGCGCCATCCGCACACGGCCGAGCTTCGCGCCCTCACGGTCGAGCTTGAGGCGGACGAAGCGCAGCCAGCCGCGGCCGGCTGAGCCGCGCGTCAAACAGTGCGCGTACCGAGGTTGATGCCCGCGCCGTCGAACGCGCTGCCGCCTTCCGCTTCTGCAGGGACCTGGCCCTGCGGGGTCATCCTGTCCACGGCGTGCGGCAGGTACTGCGAAAGCTGCGACAGCAAGTCCTGCTTCGGCATGCCGGTCTGCTGTGACCACTGGTTCACCTGTTGATCGCCGAACACCTGGTTCAACTGGTCCGGGCTGACCTGCTGGTTTTGGCCGTTGCCGACCCAGGACTGCGCGACATGGCCAAGCCCGGCCTGCTGGAATTGGCCGAGCAGGCCGCCCCCCGCGCCGCCGCCCAACATGCCGCCGAGTGTGCCCCCCAAGCCGCCTTGCTGTTGCACCTGGCCGCCCGGCTGCTGCTGTGCCTGTCCGCCGCCCAGCACGGAGCCGAGGATTGATTGCAACGGCCCTGCGTTGCTGCTGCCGCCAAGCACGCTGCCCAGGATGCCATCAAGAATGCCCATGACTCGTCACCTCCCTCTCTGTTCCGCTCACGCGGCAGAAGCCGCCGTGGTAAGCTACCAAATGCACGACAACTCGAAGGAGTTGCAGAAGGTGAAGCACAAATGATGCGCAGGCAGCGTTTCACTCCGCAGGGCTGGCCGTTGCCGCCACCTTTGGCCCCGGCCTGGACGGCGCGCCGGGCGGTGTTTTGGCTGCGGCTGATGCAGGCCGGGCGGGTGCATCGCGTGCACGGCGACCTCGTGGCCCTGGCCCGGCGGCGCACTGGACGGCGCCACGCCGCCCTGTTCGACTACGGCGACGCCCTGCGGCAGGAGTGGCGTGCCCGCACGGAGGCGGGTCCTGCCGGCCCGGCGCTTACGCGGGCCGCCCATCCCAACTACCTCGGCAGCCTCGCAGTCGTGCGCAGCCTGGTGGACGGCTACATCGCCCTGCTGATCGCCCGGGCCGGCGGCACGGCGCCCCATTCGGCGTGCGAGGCGGAGATGCGCCGGCTGGCCAGGATCTTCGCCGGCGGCGACCCCGGCTTCGCGCGGATCGGCGGCTGGAACAGCCGGGACCAACTGGGGGAGACCGCCATCCGCCGGGTGCCGCTGGACCCCGACGCGACGGAAGCGGCGTCGCTTGAGGTCATCATGCAGGAAACCTTCGCCGCGGTTGGCCTGGCGACGCTGCGCATCCTGCGCGCCGCCGAGCAGTCCGGGATCGGGGCGGACGCGGCGCTGGGCCGTCTTTCCGCCCTGGCTGTCAGGACCGCCGCCCTGCTGGTGGGCACTGCCGACAGCTATCCGGCAGAGGCCACGCTGCTCGGCGTCGTGGCGGACCTGCCAGAGCTTGGCGCCTGAGTCTTGCGCTGCTTGGGCTACACGTTGAAGCGGAACAGCAGCACGTCGCCATCGCGCACCACGTAGTCGCGGCCCTCGACCCGCATCCTGCCGGCTTCCTTCGCGCCCCCTTCGCCCTTGAGCAAGACATAATCGTCGTAGGCGATGGTCTCACAGGCGATGAAGCCGCGCTCGAAGTCGTTATGGATCACCGCGGCCGCCTGCGGCGCCTTGGTGCCGCGCACGATGGTCCAAGCCCGCGTCTCCTTCGGCCCCACGGTGAAATAGGTGACCAGCCCCAGCAGCGCGTAGCCGGCGCGTATCACCCGGTCCAGCCCGCTGTCCTGCAAGCCAAGCCCGTCCAGGAACTCCCGCCGGTCCTCCTTCGCGAGCAGGCTCACCTCCGCCTCGATGGCGGCGGACACGGTGACGACGCCGGCGCCCTCGGCGGCGGCGCGCTCCGCCACCCGCGCCGCATGCGCGTTGCCGGACGCGGCGGCACCCTCCTCGACGTTGCAGACATACAGCACGGGCTTGCTGGTCATCAGTTGCAGGCGCTTGGCGGCGTCGACCTGGTCCGGCGGAATGGCGGTGCGGGCGGGCCGCCCGGCTTGCAGAGCGGTGACGATCGGCTCCATCAGCGCCACCAGGGCCTGCTGCTCCCGGTCCCCGCCGCGCGCCTTCTTTTGGGCCGCCGGCAGGCGGCGCTCCACGCTGTCGAGATCGGCCAGCATCAGCTCGGTTTCCACCGTCTCCGCGTCGCGGATCGGATCGACACTGCCCTCCACATGCGTCACGTCGCCGTCCTCGAAGCAGCGCAGTACGTGGATGATCGCGTCCACCTCGCGGATGTTGGCCAGGAACTGGTTGCCCAGGCCCTCTCCGCGCGACGCGCCGCGCACCAGCCCGGCGATGTCCACGAACCCCAGGCTGGTCGGCACCGTCGCCTTCGACTTGCCGATGGCCGACAGTAGGGCCAGCCGCGGGTCCGGCACCGCGACGCGGCCGACGTTCGGCTCGATGGTGCAGAACGGGTAGTTCGCCGCCTGCGCCGCCGCCGTCGCGGTCAGCGCGTTGAACAGCGTGCTCTTGCCGACGTTGGGCAGCCCGACGATGCCGCAGTTGAAGCCCATCTACCTTGTCCCCTCCGCCTGCGTCAGCAGGGCCACGCGCGTCATGAAGTCCTCTGGCTTGCCCGCGGCCAGCATGGGCGCCGCGTCCGCCACCGCATCCAGCAGGGCGGCGAGCCAGGCCTGGTCGGTCTTGTGGAAGTCGCCCAGCACGTAGCCATGCACCCGCGCCCTGTCGCCGGGGTGCCCGATGCCGAGCCGGACGCGCCAGTATTCCGGCGTGCCCAGTGTGCGGTCCATGCTGCGCAGCCCGTTATGCCCGGCGGCACCCCCGCCGCGCTTCACCCGGACCTTGCCCGGCGCCAGGTCAAGCTCGTCATGGAACGCCGTGACCGCGTCTGGGGCCAATTTGTAGAAGGCGGTTGCAGCCTGCACGCTTTCGCCGCTCACATTCATGTAGGTGGCAGGCTTGAGGGCGGTCACGCGCTCGCCGCCCACGCTGCCTTCGGACGTCCAGCCCTTGAACCGCTGCCGCCACGGGCCGAAGCCGTGGCGGCGCGCGATTGCGTCGATGGCCATGAAGCCGATGTTATGGCGCTGCCGGGCCATCGCAGGCTCCGGGTTGCCCAGGCCAACCCAAAGCAGCACGGCCGGCGCGGTGTCCTTACTTCTTGGCGGCCGGCTTGGCGGCGGCCTTGGCCGGCGCTGCGCCCTTCGCTCCCTTGGCCGGCGCCGCGGTCGGCGCGTTCGGGTCTGCTGCCACCTCGGGCAACTTGCTGGGCGCGGCCACCGTCGCGATGACAAAGTCGCGGCCCGCAATCACCGGCTTCACGTCCCCGGTGCCCATCAGGTCGGACCAGCGCACGTTGTCGTTGATGTCGAGCGCCGCGAGGTCCGCCTGGAACGCTTCCGGCACGCTGTCGGGATCGGCCAGCACCTCGACGCTGTGGCGCACCACGTTCAGCACGCCGCCGCGCTTCAGGCCGGGCGAGGTCGCCTCGTTCTGGAAGTGCACCGCCACGGACACGCGGATGCGTTCGCCCGCGGCCAGGCGCTGGAAATCGACGTGGATCGGCTTGTCCGACACCGGGTGGAACTGCACCTCGCGGATCAGTGCGCGCGAGAACTCGCCGGCGACCCTCACTTCGTAGAGGCGCGACCGCCATCCGCCACGCTGCAGTTCGCGCACCACCAGGCGTGGGTCGAGCTGCACCAGGGTCGGCGTCTGCTTGGCGCCGTAGATGACGGCGGGTACCATCCCCGCCCGGCGAGATGCGCGTGCCGCCCCCTTACCTGCCCGCTCGCGCGCCTCGGCCTCAATCGTGACGTAATTGGCCATGGGTCGCTCCTAATGGATATCGCGTCGGCCTCCAGGGGTGCCAACGTGCGGCAGGCGATGTAGCGGATCGGCGCGCTTTGGGCAACCCGCGCCGGGCAGTTCTGCAAGGGCGGCGGCAGGGTTCCGGGAACCTCAAGAAAAATTTGCCCCCGGGTCCGCCAACCGGCGCGGGACCGGCTGACTTTTCCCGGGCACCACCCCACATGGCCTGCATGAACATCGAACAGACCGTCCTCCCGAACGGCCTCCGGGTCGTGTCCGTCAATTTGCCCGGCTTTGACAGCGCCGCCGTCGCCGCCTTCGTCAAGGCGGGCGCCCGGAACGAGACGGAGGCGAACAACGGCATCGCCCACTTCCTGGAGCACATGGCCTTCAAGGGCACCAAGACGCGCAGCGCCCTGCAGATCGGAGCCGAGATCGAGGTGCTAGGCAGCAACATCAACGCCTTCACCTCGCACGACATGACCTGCTACTTCGTGACGGGGTTGAAAACCACGATCGCGCAGTCGGTTGCGATCCTGGGCGACGTGTTGACGGCGTCCACCTACAACGAGGCCGACATCGCGACCGAGAAGGGCGTGATCCTGCAGGAAATCCGCCGCAGCGCCGACAACCCGTCGCACGTGGCCTATGACGGCTACGGCCTGACCGCCTATCCCGGGCAGAGCATCGGCCGCCCGATCCTGGGCCGCGCCGCGCTGATCGAGCAGGTGACGCGGGACTTCTTCACAGACTTCGTCGGGCAGAACTACTTCGCCGAGAACATGGTCGTGGTCGGCACCGGCGACTTCAGCCACGCCGCGTTCGTCGAGCACGTGGCGGAGCACTTCAGCGCCCTGCCCAGCCGTGCTGAGCCGGTCACGGTCGCCGCGGCCCGGTATGCCGGCGGGCATGTCCGCAATACCGACAAGGACTTCGAGCAGGTGACGATCCTACTCGGCCTGCAGTCGGTGCCGGAAACCGATCCCTCGGTTTGGGCGCACAAGGTGATGGCCCGCGCGCTAGGCGGCGGCATGTCCTCGCCGCTGTTCCAGGAGGTGCGGGAGAAGCGCGGCCTGGTGTACTCGGTCAGCGCCTACTCCGACCACGGCGTGGACCATGGCGAGATGGTGATGTTCGCCGGCACCACCGCGAAGCATGTGGACGAACTGCTGACCGTCGCCTGCGGCGAGATCGCCAAGGCCACGGCCCACGTCGCCGAGGCGGACATGGCGCGCGCCAAGAACTCGTTGCTGGTCGGCCTGGCCACGGCGAAGGAGCGCCCGTTCAGCCTGGCCCGCGGCATCGCCGGCAGCCTGTTCGAGCACGGGATGATCATGACGCCCGAGGACGCGATGCGGAAGGTCGAGGCCGTGACGCTCGACGATGTCAAGGCCGCCGCGCGCATGATGGTCGCGAGCAATCCGACGGTTTCCCTGGTGGGTCCGGTGCCCGATCAGGACTATCATGGGCAGGTTCGCGCGGCGCTTGCTTAAAGGGCGCGCATAGCCCGGCGAGATCGGTTACACTCCCGGGCTGATCTCGTCCGCCACCAAGGATTCCCTGTCCCGATGCCCACGCGGTTCTCATCCGACGATCTCGGCCGCATGTTCGACGCGCGCACGCTGACCCGGGGCCGCAGCCTCTTGCTGATCGGCGCCGTCGAGGCCGCGTTGGACGGCGACTCCATCACCGGGGTGGTTGATGACCGCGGCGAGCAGCAGACCGCGACGCTGGAGCCGCACGAGGACGTGCGCGGGGACGGGGGGCAGGTCGCGTTCAATGCAAGCTGCACCTGCGGGGTCCCGGCCTGCGCGCACCTGGCCGGCACGGCGTTCGCGGCGCTCGAACGCTACCCCGCGCTGCGCCGGGCCGCGCCTGCCAGCATGTTGGACCGCCTGGCTGCGCCGGAGAAGCGCCGCGTGGTGTTCGACCTGTCGCCGGGCCATGCGCCGCACGCCGCGGTCGTAGCCAGCTTGTTCGTCGGGGAGGTCACGCACAAGGTCGAGGCGGCGACGCCGCGGCAGCTCATGGCCGATCCGTCCGTCGGCGCCGCGGTTCGCTCATTGGCCCGTCTGCTCGGCGGCGGCCATTCGACCCGGACCGGCATCGAGGCCGGGATGCTCCCGGACATGCTGCAGCAACTGGTGAGTTCAGGCCAGGGCCGCTGGGCCGCGACCGGCAAGCGTCTGGTCAGCGGCGAGGTCCGCACCTTCGACGCCCACCTGCGCCCCAAGCTGCCGCCGAAGTCCGCGGTGCTGCAAAGCGAGTTCGGTCCCTGGTACGTCGATGGCGCCACCGGCGCCGTGGGCCGGGTGCGCTTGCGGCGGAAGGCCGCGACGGTCGCCCCGATCCGTCCGCGCGCCGCGGCGCCGGCCTTCGTCGCCCCGCGCAGCAGCGAGCAGTCCGTCGTCGAGGCGGAGATCACGCCGGTGATCCGCCTCCGCCGCCTGCACTGCCCGGACGCCTTTGGCCGTCCGCAACTGCTCGACGCCCTCACGCTCGATTTCGACTATGGCGGCGTGCTGACGGAGGGCGATGACGAGCGGCAGTTCATCCGCGTCACCACGGCCGCCGGCCCCTCCTTCGTCCGCCGCGACCCGGCGGCCGAGACCGCAGCGTTCGATTTGTTGGGGCAGGACGGCTTCACCCAGATGCGCGTCGCCGAAGGGCGGTCCGCCAAGGGCCGCCGGGCGCTGGTGTTCGTCGGCCCGGACGCCGCCGAGCGCTGGCACCGCTTCACCGCCCTGCGTCTGCCCGCGCTGGAGGCGCTCGGCTGGCGCAACATGATCGACGGCAACTTTGGCCCGCGTTTGGTGGAGGCCGTGGGCACCTACGACGTGCAGGTGGCGGACGCCGGGCCGGGCCGCTTCTCGCTCGACTTCGGCATCGAGATTGATGGCGTGCGCTTGCCTCTATTGCCGATCCTGAGCCGTTTGATCGAGCGGGGCGGCCTGGACGCTGCGCAGGTCGTCGGCGACGAGCTGATCACGACGCTCGACGACGGCCGCGTGGTAAAGCTGCCGGCTGACAGGATACGCCGCCTGCTGGCCGTCATGGGCGACCTGATCGAATCCGCCGGGCGCGTGGCCGAGGGTCCGCTGCTGCTTCCCGCGACCGAGGCCGCGACGGTGCTGGAGCTGGAAGACGTCGTCTCCACCCGGTTCGAGAACGCGGCCACCATCAAGTCCTATGTCGGCCAGTTCCGCGACCATGCGGACATCCCCCCGGTCGTGCTGCCCGCCTCCTTCAAGGGCGACCTGCGCCCCTACCAAAAACAGGGCCTGGACTGGCTGCAGCACCTGCGCGCCCATGGGCTGGGCGGTTTCCTCGCGGACGACATGGGCCTGGGCAAGACCGCGCAGACCATCGCGCACCTGGTGTTCGAGCACGCCGCCGGGCGGCTTGACCGCCCGGCGCTGATCGTCGTGCCGACCAGCCTGATCAGCAACTGGACGGCGGAACTCGGCAAGTTCGCGCCGCACTTGTCGGCCATGGTCCTGCATGGCCTTGACCGGCATCAGCGCCGGCAGACCCTCGAGGGCGTCCACGTCGTCATCACCACCTACACGCTGCTGGCCCGCGACGTGATGGAGATGAAGGCGCTGCCCTGGCACGTCGTGGTGCTGGACGAGGCGCAGGCGATCAAAAGCCCGGCCGCCAAGGCCACCCGCGCCGTCTGCATGCTGGACAGCCGCCATCGCCTGTGCCTGTCCGGCACGCCGATCGAGAACAACCTTGAGGAGCTGTGGTCGCAGTTCGCCTTCCTGATGCCGGGCCTGCTGGGCGACCGCCAGGGCTTCACCAAGCGGTTCCGCACGCCCATCGAGAAGCGGCGCGACGACACGCGGCGCATGCAGCTCGTCCGCCGCATCAAGCCGTTCATCCTGCGCCGCACCAAGTCCGAGGTGGCGACGGAGCTGCCGCCCAAGCATACCATCCTGCGCCGCATCACCCTGGCGCCCGACCAGCGCGAGCTGTACGAGGCCATCCGCGCCACGCTGCACGAACGGGTGCGCGAGCAGGTGGCCGAGCGCAGCCTGGCGCAAAGCCGCATCGTGGTGCTGGACGCGCTGTTGAAGTTGCGCCAGGTCTGCTGCGATCCCCGCCTGGTCAAGCTGCCCTCCGCGCGGCTGGTCGAGAGCAGCAGCAAGCTCGACGACCTGCTGGAGATGGTCTCGGAGATGATCCCGGAGGGCCGGCGCATCCTGCTGTTCTCGCAGTTCACCTCCATGCTCGACCTGATCAAGCCGCGCTTGGCCGAGGCCGGCATCCCCTTCGTCGAGCTGCGCGGCGACACCCGGGACCGTGCCGAGCCGGTGCGCGCTTTCCAGGCCGGGGAGGTGCCGCTGTTCCTGATCAGCCTCAAGGCCGGCGGGCGCGGCCTGAACCTCACCGCCGCCGACACGGTGATCCATTACGACCCCTGGTGGAACCCCGCGGTCGAGAATCAGGCGTCCGACCGCGCCCACCGCATCGGCCAAACCAAGTCCGTGTTCGTCTACAAGCTCATCGGCGCCGACACGGTGGAGGAGCGCATCCTGGAGCTGCAGGAACGCAAGGCGGAGCTTGCCAGCATCGCCTTCACGGAGGGCGCCGACCTGTCCGCGCTGGAGCAGGATGACGTGGACTACCTGTTCGGCGCCGACGCCAACCGCAAGGCGGCGGCTTGACGCAACCTGTTTGAGTCCGACGGTGCGGTATGCCAAAACCGTATCGGAGGCAGATGGAACCATGCACGGCACGATTCGCGGCGAGACGACGAGCGCGCTCAGCAGCCTGACAGAGGGGGGCGTCCGCTCGACGCGGCCGGGGTTGGCGGCGCTCATGCAGCACCACGCGGCAGGCGGCCCGAAACGGCCCGCGCCGGCCATCATTGACTTTACGCCGCGGACGCTAATCGCCCCCGAGTTCGACGCCGCGTATTACCTGGACAGCAACGAGGACGTGCGGGACTCCGGCATGGACCCGTTCGAGCATTTCCTGCTGCACGGCGCGGACGAGCTGCGGAACCCCAATGCCTGGTTCGACATCGGGTTCTACATGCGCAACAACGCCGATGTGGTGGATGGCGAGCTCAACCCGTTCTGGCATTATTTGGCGCACGGCAGGGCGGAGGGCCGCCAGCCCGCCCCCTGGCGGCAAGCCGAACGCGCGGTGTTGGCCCAGGCGATGCCCGCCACGGCCCGATGGGTCGGCACGCCGCCCGCCGAACCCGCGCAAGCGCCCGACGCCCTCCGCGCCGCCGTGGCCGACCAGCTGGCCAGCACGTCCGGCCTTACCGTGTCGGTCAGCCACGACCGCTACACCCATTCCACGGGCGGCGTGCAGATCCTGGTTGCGGACGAGCAGGCGGCGTTCAACGCCCGGAACGAAACCTACCTGCACATCGCCCCGGCGGCGGCGCGGCTGATGCTGGCGCCTCCTGGGGGTGACCTCTTGATCCACCTCACGATTGACGGCGCTTATTGCGGGCTGACCACCTACGCCGACCTGGCGCGGGTGTTAGCCGAGCTGGCGTCCGTCATGCCCTCGGTGCGGCGCTTCGTCGTGCATTGCCTGCTCGGCCACCAGACCGACCCTTTGATCGCCCTCCATGCCGCGCTCGGCCCGGCCGCCGCGGTGTTCTGGGTCAACGACTACGAGGCCGTGTGCGTCGGCTATAACCTGCTGCGCAACGACGTGGCGTTCTGCGGCGGCCCGCCGCCGGGCAGCATGGCGTGCCGGGTCTGCGTTTATGGCGAGGACCGGGACGAGCACCTGGCGCAGGTCGGCCGCCTGTTCGCCGCCATTCCGTTTCACGTCGTGGCGCCCTCGGAGGCGGCGTTGGCCGTCTGGCACGCCGCCGCGCGCCTGCCGCATGCGTCGGCCCAGGTGCATGAGTACGCCCGGGTCCGCCCGGGCGCCGCCCGCTACGGCCTGCTGAGTGCCAGTCCGCGCGGCACGCCCGACAACCCGGTCCGCGTCGGTTTTGTCGGCTATGCCATGCCGAACAAGGGCTGGCCCGCCTTCGCGCAGGTCGCCGACGCCCTCGGCGGGCATGAGGGCTACCGGCTGTTCCATTTCACGGCCTTGGCCGTCGACCCGCCGCTGCCCGGCGTCGAGACCGTCCTGGCTAAAGTCAGCGCGGACGCCCGCGGCGCCATGAAGGACGCGCTGGCCGCGGCGTCGATAGACCTTGCGCTGGTCCTGTCGCCCTGGCCGGAGACGTTCTGCCTCGTCGCCTACGAGGCCATTGCCGCCGGCGCGGATGTCGTCACCCTGGCCGGAAGCGGCAACGTGGCCGACATGGTGCTGGCCCGGGGCAGGGGCCTGGTGATGCCCGATACTGCCGCCATTGTGGATTTCTTCACCTCCGAAGCCGCAATCGCCTACGTCCGCCTGTGCGGGGAACAGGGGTCGGAGATGGGCCGCCTGGAGTCCCGCGGCATGACGGCCACGCTGCTCCTCCCGGACGTACTCCCGGCGGCATGAGCCGGATCTGCTGCTTCACCAGCTTCACCTACGCCTATCTCGGCAGGGCGCGCACCCTGCTGTCCACGCTTCGCGCCGCGCATCCAGATTGGGCCGTCTGCGCCGTGGTGGTGGACGAGCCGCCACCCGGCGCGGATGCGGCGGACCTGCTGGCGGGCTTCGACGCCGTGCTGGGCCTTGATGACCTCGGCATCCCGCGCGCACGGGCCTGGCTGTTCAAGCATGACATCGTCGAGGCCTGCACCGCCGTGAAGGCCAGCGCCATGCTGCATCTGATGGATGCGGGTTACGAGGCAGTCGTTTACCTCGACCCAGATATCGCCGTGTTCCACCCGCTCGACACCGTGATGGCGGCGCTGGACGGCGCAGCGGTGGTGCTCACCCCACACCAGACCAGCCCGAACCGCAACGCCCGCGTCATGGGTGACAATGAGCTGGCCTCGCTGCGGTTCGGCACCTTTAACCTGGGCTTCATCGCCGTGCGCAGCCACGGGGCGGGGCGGGACTTTGCCGAGTGGTGGGCGGCGCAGCTCCTGCGCGCCTGCTATGACGACCCCGTTGCCGGGCTGTTCACCGACCAGAAGTATATTGACCTGGCGCCCGGCCTGTTCGACGGCGTGGCGATCCTACGCGATCCCGGCTGCAACGTCGCGAGCTGGAACCTCAGCACCCGGCGGCTGTCCATCGGCGCCGATGGCGGCATCCGGGTCAACGGCGCCCCCCTGCGCTTCATGCATTTCACCAAGATCAACGCCATCGGCGACGTCATGCTCGACCGCTACGCCGGCGACAGCATCGAGGCGCTGGAGATCTGGCATTGGTATCGCCGCCAGGTCGCGCGGCGGCAGCCCGCGGCGGTGCCGGACGGCTACTGGCATTACGCCGCGTTCAGCAATGGCGACGCGATCCCGCGGGAGGTCCGCCTGCTGTATCGGGACAGCCCCGGCCTCCGCGCCGGGTATGACGACCCGTTCGACGCGGACGGGCCGTTCTACGCTTGGTTGTCCGAGGCGCATGCCGCGCTGCTGTTCCCCGATTGACGCTTCGCAAGCGCGGCAGCCCCGGTCAGGCGCGCCTGCGGCGGATCAGTCCCACACCCAGCAATCCCACCCCAACCAGCGCCAGCGAGGCTGGCTCGGGAACCTGGACCTGAGTAACACCGGCGGGTTGCGTGCGAAGCCCGGTGGGGCCACCCGCGTTATAGACAATGAAATCCAGCGTATTCACCCCGGCGACGAAGCCGCTCTTGATCGAAAGATCTTTGAAAGGCGAAAAGCCACTCCCGGTATTCCCGGTGGATATCCCGTTCAACAAGATATCCACCCCGGGATCGTCGGTCATCCATTGTCCGGTGATCGCGGCTGCTGCAACATCCTATGCTGAAAGCGTGATTTTTGTACGGTAATCGTAATTACCGACCGGACCGTCTATGTCGTGGTCCCCGGTTGGGCCGATCCAGGCGGAAATGCCGTTATCTCCAGCCCAGAGCGGGAACGGATACCCGTTCGAGGCCGTCACGACGCGAAGGCTGGTCGGACCGCTTGGTACGCTCACCAGAGTGTAATGCAGCTCAGCGGCATTATTGGCCAACGGCGTTCCTGATGCGTCTACCCCGGTGTTGAGCAAGCCAGTGATTGGACCCGCATGGGCCACAATAGGTAGTGCAACGAATGCTGCAGCCATAACCACGATCGTTTGTACACGAAGTTGGCCGAGTATGAAAGTCTATCCTTTTACCTAGAAGTTATAGAGCGGGTCGATCCCCATGCCCGGTCAGCATTCAGGTAATTTACAGAACCAGATCAATCTGACACAAGACAACCCCCAATAATCATAAGATCGGGGAAGTTTGGTCGATATTGACACAATCGGCTACTCTTCCCGCCAGCGGCGCTCCTTGAACACGCCCGTACGGGGCCGCGCCCGGCGCTGGGCTTCCGGCAGGGCCAGCCAGGCTTGCAGCCGCTCCAGCACCTGCCGGGTCACCAGGGCCAGGTCGAGCGCCAGCGCCTCGGCCAGCGGGTAGAACCGCACGGCCTCCAGCTCGCCCGACCCGCCGAGCGTCCCCCGCGTCGCTGCCGCGTCCACCACCAGGAAGCGCGCGTTGAACCGCATCGCGCTTGCCGGCGGCGTCACCGCCCGGCACAGGTAATCGACCGCGTCCAGCCGCGGCGGCGCGCCGAGCGTCAGGCCCGTTTCCTCCTCCAGCTCCCGCGCCGCCGCGGCCACCAGGGCGCGGGCCAGGCGCGGGCGGGCGGCCCGGCCGACCGCGGCGAGCACGTCGTCCCGCGGCTCCGTGGCGGCCGGCATTGTGGCATCGCCGGGATCGACAGAGCCGCCGGGGAACACCAGCCGGTTCGGCATGAAGCGGTGCCCGGCGCCGCGCAGGCCCATCAGCACCTCAAGCCCCGGCGATCCCGCCCGCAGCACGATCAGGCTGGCGGCGTGACGGGCGAACACTGGGCGTCCAGAGGAGGGGGGCGCAGAGGCGGGGCGTTTCGCTGGCGGCTCGAAGCTCACGGCGGGTCCGTCCTATCAAGGGTCTGCCGACAGCACGGCGTGGCAGCGCCGTATAGCAAAGCTGCTGCCCGCCCTAAACCTCAGCCCGGGCTTTCTCGCAAGGCCGCTGCCCCGGTTTGCAAGTCGGCACAGGGGTTATTTTAACACGCCCCTGCATCCATCTGGTGCTGCCGACGGTAATGGAGATGTTGAAACAGACACGGTGCTGGTGATCATTCCAAGCCGAAAGCATCATCAGAAAGAAAAAGATATGAATGCAAATATCAAGCTCACAGGCCTCGCGCTTTCACTCGTGTCGGCCCTTGCCGCGCCGGTTTCTGCACAAGTCATGGTTGGTGGAGCGCCGATGTATGCCAACAAGGACATCATCGACAATGCTGTTAACTCGAAGGAGCATACAACGCTCGTTGCCGCCGTGAAGGCGGCCGGCTTGGTGGATACCCTGAAGGGTCCTGGGCCGTTCACCGTGTTTGCCCCGGTGAACGCCGCCTTTGCCGCCCTGCCGCCCGGGACTGTCGACATGCTGCTGAAGCCGGAAAACAAGCCCGCATTGACCAAGGTGCTGACCGTCCATGTCGTGCCGGGGCGGATGGATGCGGCGGCACTGAAGATGATGGTCGCCGACCACAATGGCGTGGCCATGCTCAAGACCGTCGAGGGCGAAGCGCTGACAGTGACCACCATTGCTGGCGTGCTCACAGTCACCGATGCGAAGGGCGACATGGCCCACGTGACAACGCCTGACGTGATCCAGAGCAACGGCGTGATCCACGTGGTTGACCGCGTCCTGCTTCCGGGATGATCGAATAAAGGCCGGCTGGCGATGCTGTGCTAGCCGGCCCGGCTTGCCGTCCCCCGGCTTGCCGTCCCCCGGCTTGCCGTCCCCCGGCTTGCCGTCCTTCGTACTGGCGGCGATGATGCCGGCATGATGGACGCCGCTCCAGACGAAGCTCATTCTGACGAGGTTGCCATGCTGCTCGCGCGGTGCGCGCAGGCGGACGGCGTCGCCTTCCGCCGGCTTTACGACCTGCAATCGGCGACGCTGTACAGCGTGGCGCTGCGGATCACCCGCCAGCCCTCGCTCGCGGCGGACGCGGTGCACGACGCGATGCTGCAGGTCTGGCGCAATGCCGCCCGGTTCGACCCGGCGCGCGGCAATGGCAGGGCCTGGCTGCTCAGCCTCGTCCGCTACCGCGCGCTCGACTCCGTCGCCCGCATCGGCCGGGAAGGGATTGGCGGCGAAATGCCGGAGGTTGCCGACACCGGGCCTGACCCGCTTGACCGCCTGCTGGCGACCCAGGAAGGCATGCTGCTGCACCATTGCTTGGAGGAGATCGACACCGGCCGCCGCAGTCTGGTCCTGCTCGCCTTCTTCGAGGGGCTGACCCATTCGGAGATCGCCGAGCGCGTCGGCCAGCCGCTCGGCAGCATCAAGTCAGGCATCCGGCGCGCGCTGCTGTCGCTCCGCACCTGCCTGGGCGGATCGGCATGATGCCGTCCGACCCCGGCGGTCCCGGCGACCCCGTCTCTGGCGACCCCCCCCCCGACGACCCGGCGCCGGGCGACCGCGACCTGGACGCGGCCGAGTATGTGCTGGGCCTGTACGCCCCGGACGAGGCGCGCGCCATGGAGGCATTGGCGATGCAGGACCCGGCCGTCGGCGCCAGCATCATCGCCTGGCAGAACCGCCTCAGCCCGCTCGCGACGGCGGTGGTCCCGCAGTTCCCGCCGCCAGAACTGTGGCAGCGCCTGGCGCTGGCGACCGGGCTGCAGAAGGTCGTGCTCCGCCGCACCGTGCCCCGGCGGAGCGCCTTCGAGAAGGCGTGGCGCAGCCCGGCGCTTTGGCGCAGCACGACGTTCGCGTCGCTGGCCGCGGCCGCAGTGCTCGCCTTCTTCGTGTTGACCCCCAAGCCGCTGGCGCCGGAGCCGCTGCTGGCCGCGCTCTCGGCCCAGGGCAGCCCGGGTGCCGTGTTCCTGGTGCGGGTGGGGGAGAGCGGCCGGGCCACCATCACCGCCGTGGGCCGGCTCAACGTCCCACTCGACCGCACCTTGGAGTTGTGGGCGCTGCGCGAGGGCGCGCCGGCGCCGGTCAGCCTCGGCCTGCTGCCGGGCGGCGGCCGCACTTTGCTGCGGGCAAGCCTTGCCGCCGGCACCCGGCTGCTGGTCAGCCAGGAGCCGACCGGCGGCTCGCCCTCGGGGGCGCCGACCGGCCCGGTGGTGTATTCAGGCCTGCTGATCAACGGTTGAGCCAGGGCTGATTCCGCTTGCGACACAAGCCGCCGCACGGGCGCCACGGCCCTTGACGGAGCGGTCCCGGCCGCTCATTTGGAAGTAATCAGGACTTCCCAGGTCCGATTACAGGTTGCATCATGCTCAGGTTGTCGAAACTCACGGATTACGCCGTTGTCGTGCTGATTCGCCTGTCGCATGGCGAGGCGGTGCAAACGTCGCCCGGCATCGCGGCCGGCATCGGCCTGCCTGAGCCGACGGTGGCCAAGGTGCTCAAAGCCTTGGCCTGTTCGGGGCTGGTGAGCAGCCAGCGTGGCGCCCGCGGCGGCTACCGGTTGGCCCGTCCGCTTTCGGCCATTCCCGTCACTGACGTGGTGGCGGCCATCGACGGCCCGATTGCGCTGACTGCTTGCGTCGAAGGGTCGGGAACCGGCTGCGAGGCGGAGTGCCTGTGCCCTGTCCGCGGCCGTTGGGACTTGGTGAACGATGCGGTGCGGCAGGCGCTTGGCCGCATCACCCTGGCCGACATGGACCGCAACGTTCCGCGAGCCTTCCAGGCCAGGGCCGCGGCCCCCCAGTCCGAAGATTTGGCTTTCACCCTCATTTCTGCCGAGTAGGTCCGCATGCCCGCAGCCACCCAGACGATCGACACCGTCCAGTCCCTCACCCAGTCCGGCTACAAGTGGGGGTTCGAGACCGACATCGAGATGGACATCGCCCCCAAGGGCCTGACCGCCGACACGGTCCGCATGATCTCCGCCAAGAAGGAGGAGCCGGAGTGGCTGCTGGAATGGCGCCTGGCCGCGTTCGCCGCTTGGGAAGCCATGGTCGAGCCGAACTGGGCCAAGGTCGGCTATCCCAAGATCGACTATCAGGACATCCATTACTACGCCGCCCCCAAGCGCCCGGCGCCCAAGAGCCTCGACGACGTCGATCCCGAGCTGCTGGCGATGTACGAGAAGCTCGGCATCCCGCTCAAGGAGCGCGCGGTGCTGGCCGGGGTCGAGGGTGCAGGCATGGAGGGCGTGATCGGCTCGGGCAACCCGAACATCGCCATCGACGCGGTGTTCGACAGCGTGTCCGTCGCCACGACGTTCCGCGAGACGCTGGCGAAGTCCGGCGTGATCTTCTGCCCGATCAGCGAGGCGGTGCGGGAGCATCCGGAGCTGGTGCGCAAATACCTTGGCACCGTCGTGCCGGTGTCCGACAACTACTTCGCGGCACTCAACAGCGCAGTGTTCACCGATGGCAGCTTCGTCTACATCCCCAAGGGTGTGCGCTGCCCGATGGAGCTGAGCACCTATTTTCGCATTAATGCCAAGAACAGCGGCCAGTTCGAGCGGACGCTGATCATCGCCGATGACGGCGCGCACGTCAGCTACCTCGAAGGCTGCACCGCGCCGATGCGGGACGAGAACCAGCTGCACGCCGCGGTGGTCGAGCTGGTCGCGTTCGACGACGCGCAGATTAAGTACAGCACGGTGCAGAACTGGTATCCCGGCGACGCCAACGGGCGCGGCGGCATCTACAACTTCGTCACCAAGCGCGCCGCCTGCCGCGGCGCCCGCAGCAAGGTGAGCTGGACCCAGGTGGAGACCGGGTCGGCGATCACCTGGAAGTATCCGAGCTGCGTGCTGCAGGGCGAGGGCAGCGTGGGGGAGTTCTACTCCGTCGCGGTGACCAACAACCGGCAGCAGGCCGACACCGGCACCAAGATGATCCACATCGGCAAGAACACCCGGAGCACCATCGTCTCCAAGGGCATCAGCGCCGGGCGGTCGGACAACACCTATCGCGGCCTGGTCCGCATCTTGCCGAAGGCAAGCGGGGCGCGGAACCACACCCAGTGCGATAGCCTGTTGATCGGCGACCAGTGCGGCGCGCATACCGTGCCCTACATCGAAAGCCGCAACCCGACGGCCAAGGTGGAGCACGAAGCGACCACGTCGAAGATCGCCGAGGATCAACTGTTCTACTGCCGCAGCCGTGGCCTATCTGAGGAAGACGCCGTGGGCCTGATCGTCAACGGCTTCTGCAAGGAAGTGCTGAAAGAGCTGCCGATGGAGTTCGCCGTGGAGGCGCAGAAGCTGCTCGCTGTTTCGCTTGAGGGATCGGTCGGATAATGCTGTCAGTCAACAACCTCCAGGCGCGGATCGAAGAGAAGGAGATCCTGCGCGGCATCAGCCTCGACCTGCCGGCCGGGCAGGTTCATGCCATCATGGGGCCGAACGGGTCCGGCAAGAGCACGCTCGGCTACGTGCTGGCCGGGCATGAGGGCTACGAGGTCACGGGCGGCTCCGTGACCTTCGGCGGCGCGGACCTCTTGGCGATGGAGCCGGAGGAGCGTGCGGCGGCCGGGCTGTTCCTGGCGTTCCAGGCGCCGCTCGAGTTGCCCGGCGTCAACAATGCCAACTTCCTCCGCACCGCGTTGAACGCGATCCGCCGTTCCCGTGGGGAAGTCGAGCTTGACGCGGTGAGTTTCCTCCGCCTGGCGCGTGCGGAGTCGAGGCGGCTCGCCATGCCGGACGACATGCTGAAGCGCAACGTCAACGTGGGCTTCAGCGGCGGCGAGAAGAAGCGCAACGAGGTGCTGCAGATGGCCATCCTGCGCCCTAGGCTCGCCGTGCTTGACGAGACCGACAGCGGACTCGACATCGACGCGCTGCGCATCGTGGCGGACGGGGTGAATGCGTTGCGCGGGTCGGAGTTCTCCGCCCTCGTGATCACGCACCATCAGCGCCTGCTCGACCATTTGGTGCCGGATCGCGTGCACGTCTTGTCCCAGGGCCGCATCGTCCGTTCCGGCGGGCCGGAACTGGCGCGGGAATTGGAGGCGAACGGCTACGCCGGCGTGGTGGCGGACGCGGCATGAACCAATCGATCCTCAACGGCGCCGACGCCTACCTCTCGCGCTACCAGGGCCTGCGCGGCCGCTTGCCCGGCGACGCCGCGATCCGCGCCGCCGCAGCCGCCGCGTTCAAGGCGGGCGGGCTGCCCAGCATGCGCGACGAGGACTGGCGCTACACCAGCCTGCGCGCCCTTGCCGAGACCGACTTCCAGGAGCCGCTGTCGGAAGTGTCCACGGCGCCGATCCTGGGCGAGTCTATCGACGCGCCGCGCCTCGTGCTGATCGACGGTCGTTACCAGCCGGGCCTGTCCACGCCGCCCGCGGGGGTGACGGTCACGCCGTTTTCCGAGAACCCGTATTTCGGCCGCCTGCCGGACATCAAGCGCCCGATGGCGGCGCTGAACACCATGCTGGCCGAGGACGGCGTGCAGCTTCACGTCGCCGCCGGGGTGGATGCGGGCGTGCTGGTGCTGCTGTCGGTGGCGCCTGACGGGCATCGCCCGATCGCCTTCCACCCGCGCCACAGCATTCATCTGGAGGCGGGCGCCAAGCTGACAGTGCTGGAAATCGCGCGGGGGGAGGGATCGTATCTGCACAACGCCGTCACCGAGGCGGTGGTGGCTGCAGGCGCGGTGCTGACCCACATCCGTTTGCAGGATGAGAGCCAGAATGCCTTCCACGTCAGCACCACCTTTGCCGAGGTGGCTGAGCACGGCACGTACGACGCTTTTGTGCTGACGCTCGGCGCCCAGGTTGCCCGCACGGAAATTCATGCCCGGCTGATCGGGCCGCATGGCATGGTGCACCTGAACGGCGCGCAGCTTTTGGGCGGCCAGCAACACGGCGACATCACCACCGTGGTGGCGCACGACGCGCCGAACTGCGGCTCGCGCCAGACGATCAAGAACGTGCTGTCCGACCGCTCGCGCGGCGTGTTCCAAGGGCGCATCGAGGTTGCCCGGGCCGCGCAGAAGACCGACGGCTACCAGATGAACCAGGCGCTGCTGCTGTCGCCGCAGGCCGAGATCGACTGCAAGCCGCAGCTTGAGATCTACGCCGACGACGTGAAGTGCAGCCATGGCGCGACCGTGGGCGAGTTGGACGCTGAGCAGCTCTTCTACCTGCGCAGCCGCGGCGTGCCCGATGAGGAGGCCCGCGCCATCTTGGTCCGCGCCTTCCTGGCCGAAGCCATGGACCCCATCGCGCACCAGGACGCCCGCGCCCTGCTGGAGCGCGCCATCGAACAGTGGTGGGAGCACCGCCCATGAACATGATGACAAAGCCCACATTCGACGTGGAGCGTATCCGCGCCGATTTCCCGATCCTGTCGCAGACCGTGCGCGGCAAGCCGTTCGTGTTCTTGGACAGCGCCGCCTCCGCCCAGAAGCCGCGCCCGGTGATCGACGCCATGGTGCAGGCCATGGAGACCCAGTACGCCAACGTCCATCGCGGCCTGCATTGGATGAGCGAGCGCACGACGGACGCCTATGAGAGCACCCGCGACGCCGTGGCCCGGCTGCTCAACGCGCCGTCCCGCGAGGAGATCGTCTTCGTCAAGAACACGACGGAGGGCATCAACCTCGTCGCCCACAGCTACGGCCGCGGCATCATGCAGCCCGGCCAGGCCGTAGTCATCTCCGAGATGGAGCACCACGCCAACCTGGTGCCCTGGCAGATGCTGCGCGACGCCCACGGCATCGAGCTGCGGGTCGCCCCGATCACCGACACGGGCGAACTGGACATGGCCGGGCTGGAGGCGCTGCTGCAGGACCGCAAGGTCGGGCTGGTGGCGGTCACGCACATGAGCAACGTGCTCGGCACCGTCGTGCCGGCGGCGCGGATCGCGGCGTTGGCGCATGAGTATGGCGCGAAGGTGCTGTTCGACGGCAGCCAGGCCGCCGTGCACCGCCCGGTCGATGTGCAGGCCATCGACGCGGACTTCTACCTGTTCACCGGGCACAAGCTGTATGGCCCCACCGGCATCGGCGTGCTGTGGGCGCGGCGCGAGCTTTTGGAGGCCATGCCTCCCTTCATGGGCGGCGGCGACATGATCGGCTCCGTCAGCTTCGAGCGCAGCACCTGGGCCGAGATCCCGCACAAGTTCGAGGCCGGCACCCCTGCAATCATCGAGGCCATCGGCCTCAAGGCGGCCGTCGAGTATGTCGAGGCCATCGGTTTCGACGCCATCACCGTGCATGAGGCCCGGCTAACCGACCATGCGCTGGCCCGGCTGTCCGACATCCCCGGCCTCCGCGTGCTCGGCACGGCGCAGGACCGCGGCGGGGTGTTCAGCTTCACCATGCAGGGCGCCCACGCCCACGACATCGCGACGCTGCTGGACCGCCAGGGCATTGCGGTGCGCGCCGGCAACCACTGCGCGGAGCCGCTGATGCGCCGCCTGGGCGTGGACAGCAGCGCCCGGGCCAGCACCGGCCTCTACACCACGCAGGCCGAGATCGACGCCCTGGCCGACACGCTGCTGCGCGTGCGGGAGTTCTTCACGTAAATGTTCGACGACGTCCGCGACCTGTATAGCGCTGAAATCCGCACGCACGGTAGGTCGCCCAACCATAGACAGCGGCCGGCCACATTCGACGCGAGCGCCAAGGGCGACAACCCGATGTGCGGCGACCGCGTCCAGGTGTTCGTCCGCCGCGATAGCGGCCGGGTGGCGGAGGCCGGGTTCGAGGCGCGCGGCTGCGAGATCACCGTCGCCAGCGCTGACCTGATGTGCGAGGCGGTGCGCGGCCAGCCGGTCGGCCATATCCGGGCGTTGTCCGACCAGGTTGCCACCATGGCCCGCACTGGGCAATGCGAGGCTTGCGACGAGGCGCTGCGCAACGTGCACCCGCTTTCGGCCGTGCATGAATACCCGTCGCGCGTGAAATGCGTGACCCTGCCATGGCACGCCTTGCTGGCGGCCCTGGATGGCGAGAAGGAGTCGACCAGTGAGTGAAGCCCCGACCAGCGGCACGACCGTCTCCACCTGGACGCCGGACGGCGAGGTCAATCCCAAGCCGACCGAGGACGCCGTGCTGTCCGCCATCGCCACGGTGTACGACCCGGAGATCCCGGTGAACATCTACGAACTCGGCCTGATCTACGCCGTCGAGATCGACGACGCAAACAACGTGAAGGTCGAGATGACGTTGACGGCGCCGGGCTGCCCGAGCGCGCAGGAGCTGCCGGTGCAGGTGCAGGACGCCATCATGGCGGTGCCCGGCGTCGCATCCTGCAACGTCGATACCGTTTGGGACCCACCGTGGGACCCCAGCCGTATGACCGAAGACGCGCGCCTCGCGCTGAACATGTTCTGACGGAGCTTCCGATGAGTGCCATGCAAGCCGCTACTCGCCCGCGCCGCGCTTTGCCGCCGCTGATGAGCCTGACCGACGCCGCCGCCGACCGGCTGTGCGGCCTGTATGCCAAGGGGCAGGCGGGCATGCTGCTGCGCATCAGTGTGGGCACCAAAGGTTGTTCAGGTCTCAGCTACGACATGAGCTGGGTCCCTGCGGCCGGACCCGGCGACGAGACCGTGACCGACAAGGGGTTGACGGTGCTGGTGGACCGCAAGGCGAGCTTGTTCCTGATCGGGAGCGTGATGGATTACGAGGTGAAGGACCTTGTGTCTGGCTTTACGTTCAGCAATCCGAATGAGAAGGGGCGGTGCGGGTGTGGGGAGAGTTTCCACGTTTAGCGATTATCATGGCCTAAACCACTTAAACCAAGTATCTAATCCACGAACAGTTACAAAGATAGATGAACCTAGACCAACGTATTGTGAATATGTTGTACTAGATGGAGCGAGCGCCTGAAGCTCAGTTGGCAGCAGTATGGGTTTATAGAAAAGAAGCAGTGCGAATCCTGCCCCATAAATGCCGAAAAGCATCTCGACTACTGCGTATATTGGTATTATTTTTATATTGTGAATTGCATATGCGATAGCTGCAAAAGCAAACGCGATAGCAAGGGGACCAGTTTCTCCCATTATGCTTATGGACCAAATTGTCAGTTCTCTGAAACCTCCCGCGATCTTTGCACTGAAATTTTCGAAATACATGAGAGCGAGGACTATAAGTATTATAGCCGCAAATACCACTATGGTAAATGTTACGATAGTGCTAAA
>JAABUS010003287.1_pt1 | contig 26734 bp, 22 predicted proteins | sample 5560161 | NCBI WGS metagenome assembly JAABUS01 (sample SAMN10711885, study PRJNA513376) | rock metagenome | isolation source: Antarctica rocks | place: Antarctica: Victoria Land, Trio Nunatak nord | collected 2016-01-04
TGCCCACCCTACGGGGAGAATGGGATCGATACGATTCCGGATGAGGGCAAGAAAGGGGAGGGGCCCCGCGCCGTCCCAGCTGCTGAGCCACTCCCCTTTCTTTCGACGCGCCCCTTCGCGTGTCCCCTTTCAGCCCGACGGGGGTTGACCGTCCCGCTTGCGACGCTTCCCGTGCTCCTTCTCGTACTTCTCGCGGAGTTCTTTTTCCTGCTTCTGGAAGATGTCGTGGAGGTCGTCCTTCGCGCCGGGCTGGGTCAGGTCCTGCCCCTTCTTGGTCACGGCGATGAAGCCGATGCACATCTCGTCGGTGGTGGCCTCGCCCCACTTCACGAGCTTGGGGGGCGTGTTCGGATTCCTCGGGTTCTGCGCGGAGTTGTCGTAGTGCGCGACCACGTGGACGACCGAGTCCTTGGGGAGGTCGATCGGCTCCTCGAAGTAATAGGTGTTCTGCCAGCCGAAGTCCCAATCGTCGATCTTGACCAGGTCCTGAGTGCGGCCGTCGGGAAAGGTGATCGACATGCTCATCTGTCGCCCGAGCATGTGCATGTGAGGGGTGACGGCGCGTGCCTCCAGGTCGACGGGGACGGTCCAGTTGGCCTTGATCTCGACATCCGGCTGGCCGGGGGGGAGTTCCAGGCCGGGGTTGGCGGCGAAGCCCCAGTGCAGGGTTTGCTTGATCGGGGTGCGTGAGAAGTGGAGCCCGACTCGCGATCGGTCGGTCTGGGGCTTGCCATCGGGGTGATAGTGGACCTGCATGATGACGTCGGCCTCTCGCGGGAGCGAGCGGCCGATCCCTTCGGGGAGTCGACTCGGCTCATTGCCGGGGGCCCAACCCCCGAGGTCGCCGTGGACCTCCACGCCCGGTCCCGAGAAGCACGAGTAGCCGAGCCCCGGATCTTCCGCGTCCCGCTTCCGCCCTTCGCGGCTGGTGTCCATGTAGCTGAGGATGTGGTGGACCACCTGGCGGTTGCCCGGCTGGTACTCGATGGCCGAGATGTAGACGTCCTCGGGAAGGTCGGTGGGGATCACGTAACATCGGTAGATGTCGTCGCCGGTGGCGGGGATCGAGAAGCTTTCGGAGGGCTCGATCACGAGGTCGGGAGTCCCCAACTTCCACCCTTCGGGGAACGTGGTGGCCGGCGGGGCCGCAGACGGATCGCCCTTCGGCGTCCCCCCCTCGGCCCATGCGGTCAGCGTGACGATCTCGGCCGGGGAGAGCGAGCGGTCATGTTTGAACTTCGGACCGACCCCGGGAGTCGGTTTCCATGGGGGCATCCGCCGGTCCTCGACCACGCCGGCGACGTCGTCGGCGCGCTTGCGGGCCTGCTCGAAGGTCTCGAGCGCGAAGGGGCCCACCTGTCCCTTGCGGTGGCACTCCTGGCAATTCCTCTGGAGGATCGGCGCCACGTCCTTGAAATAGGTCGGCACCGTCTTCGCTTTCTCCTTGGGGGGGTCGGGGATCGGGCATCCGACCGCCTCGACGTGCTCGCGGGCGACCTCGCGACCGGCCAGGACGGCGGCGACCGCGTCACGCAGGTCGCGGGCCGTCGAGTTGGCGTTCCGCTTCCCACGCCCTGCGAATTGGTCGTCGATCCGGCCTCGATACCGGAGACGCCCTGTCGAGTCGAGGACGAAGGCTTCCGGTGTCACCTTCGCGCCCAGCTTGGCGGCGATCGCACCCCGTTGGTCGCGCGCCACCGGGAATTTCAGGCCGAAATCTTTCGCGTGCGTGGAGATGTCCTCGTCCGAGAGGTCAAAATCGACGCACAGGCCAACCAATCTCATCGTGCTGGGGGGGAATTCACCGGCGAGCTGATTGAGCGTCGGGCTGTACGCGTTGGAGATCGGGCATTCGCTGGAATAAAAGACCACGACGCTCACCCCCCCCTTGGGAGGGTCCAGGGCGACCTGTTGGCCCTTGAGCCCCTGCGCCTTGGGCAGGGCGACCGGCACCGGTGCGTCTCCTCGGGCCCGTGGCATCGGCGGCACGACGAGGACGGTCGCCAGACCGAGGAGACCACGCACCGCGATTCTGGCCGGAAGTTGCCATCTCATGCGACATGATCCTTCAAGGAGCGAGCAGGTCCGGCACGATCCGCCGTGATGCGTCCGGGAACGATGCGAGAGACCTGGAGTCATCCCGAACGGGACGGCTGGCCTCGAATGGGGAATGAGGGTCCTCCTCGTCCCCGAAGCGACCGAAGACCGACCCCCTTGTGCTCGGACTCATCATATCCGGGAAAGGCCCGCGCTTCCAATGGATTTCGTGCGTAGGGCGTGCACTGGAATGGCCGAGCATGCCCATGATATACCAGGGAGGGACGTTGCGCGGTCGCGTCGGCCGCACGGCGTCTCCGCCTCGAAGACCAGACGTGGAGAACCGCTACGATGCCCCCCTCGAGTGTGGTGGAAGAGCAGATCGCCCGATTCCACGAGGATGGCTACTTCATCGCGGAGAGCCTCTTCGATGCCGAGGAGATCGGTTTGCTGAGCCAGATCGCCCGCGCCGATCACCGGATGACCCGTGAGGCGGCCGGCCGTCGCGACGGCCAGGGGGGGGTGGTCAAGCTCTCGGTCCACAACGACCTGGCCGACGACATCTACGCCGCATTCGTCCGCTGCCGTCGGATCGTCGACGCCATGGAACTCCTGCTCGGCGGCGAGGTCTATCACTACCACCACAAGATGATCCTGAAGGAGCCCCACGTCGGCGGCGCCTGGGAGTGGCACCAGGATTACGGCTACTGGTACAACAACGGCTGCCTCTTCCCCGACCTGGCCAGCTGCCTGATCGCCGTCGATCGCGCCTCAAGGGAGAACGGTTGCCTGCAGGTCCTCAAGGGCTCACATCGCATGGGGAGGATCGACCACGTCGCCATCGGTGACCAGACCGGCGCCGACCCCGAACGGGTCGACGCCGCCCTGGGACGCCTCGAACGGGTCTATTGCGACCTCGAGCCGGGATCGGCGATCTTCTTCCACAGCAACCTCCTGCACCGCTCCGACCGCAACACGAGCCCCGACCCGCGCTGGGCCTTGATCTGCTGCTACAACGCCGCGCGGAACGACCCGTATAAGGACTCGCGCCACCCCCGGTATTCCCCCCTGGAGAAATGGCCCGACTCGCGGATCAAGGAGGTCGGCCGCCTCAACCTCCACCCTCTCCTACCGGTGGCCTCTTCATGATCGCAACGCCGGCCGATCCGTCCCCCCCTTGACGTCCGTCGGCCGAAGCTTTACGATGCAAAGTGGGATTGGTCGACGCTTGGCGAGGATTGGGGGAGGCCCGCCCCGGGGGCATGGCCGGGAGGAGGCGACGTGCGATGGAGCTCCGGGAGGCGATGACCCAGATTTCGGAAATCCGGCTGCAACTGGCCCGGACGGAGGTCTTCCGCGGCTTGCGGGCTCTCCCGGTTGCGATGTCGGGGCTGCTCGCCCTGTCGGCGGCCGGGTTCCAGGCGGCCTGGGTGTCCAGGCCGGCGGAACATCTCTCCGCCTACCTGACGCTCTGGATCGGGGCGGCGGCCATCAGCGCCGTCGCGGCCGGGACGGAGATGTCGTTGCGGTGGCGGACCGCGACCTCTCCGTGGGCGCGGGAACGGACCTGGCTGGCCGTCGAGCAGTTCCTCCCGTGCATGGTGGCCGGCGGGTTGCTGACGTTCGTGGTCGTCCGCTTCTCCCCCGAAGGAGCATGGATGTTGCCGGGTCTCTGGCAGATCCTCTTCAGCCTCGGCATCTTCGCGTCGTGTCGCCTCCTGCCGCGCGCCCTCTTCGGCGTCGCCGTCTTCTACCTCGTCGCGGGTCTCGCGAGCCTCGCGCTGGCGCGTGGGGAACTCGCCTTCTCGCCCTGGGCGATGGGACTCCCCTTCGGGACGGGCCAATTGCTCGCGGCGGCCGTGCTCTATCGCACGTTGGAGTGCCCTGATGTCCTATAATAAGACCAAGGGTGACGAATCGCTGGGCCGGTTCGCTTACGACGGACTCCAGCGTGTCTTCCACGAGAAGGCCAGGCTGGGAATCATGACCTCGCTGGTGACCAACTCCAAAGGACTCCTCTTCTCGGACCTGAAGGAGATGTGCGCACTCACCGACGGCAACCTCAGCCGCCACATCCAGGTGCTCCACGAAGCGGGCTTCGTCGAGGTCTGCAAGGGGTTCGAACGGAACCGGCCCCAGACGACCTGCCGGCTCACCGAGGTCGGCCGAGGCCGGTTCCTGGAATACATCACGGTCCTCGAGAACGTCGTCGCCGACGCCCTGGCCGCCACGAAGGCCGCCCCCTCGACCGCCAAGGGGCTCGCCGGTGGGGTCTCCCCGGCTTGAAGGACCTCCGCCCCGATGTGGTGAGACGATTCCTACCATGGATATGATCTTTTTAATACAAAGCTCTTGATATCTCAAAGGAGTCCGCATGCGCGTCATTCGCGCCGACGTGATGGGAATGTGCTTCGGGGTGCGCGACGCCTTGAAGATCATCGAATCGATCGGCGAGCCGGGCGACGTCACGATCCATGGCGAGCTCGTCCACAACGAGGCGGTCCTGACGGGGCTCCGGGAGCGTGGGTTCGCGATGGTGGGCGAGTCGGAGCGGCGGTCATTGCCCGAGACGTCGACCGTCCTGATCACGGCGCACGGCGTCAGCGACCGGGAGCGTGCACGGCTCTCGAACGGGGGAAAGCGACTGGTCGACACCACCTGCCCCCTCGTGACCCGTGCGCACCAGGCGGCGATCACGCTCCAGACGGAGGGTTTTCACGTCCTGGTCATCGGCCGGCGTGGTCATGTCGAGGTGCAGGGCATCGTCGAGGATCTCGAGCACTTCGAGATCCTCGAGTCGGAGGACGACGTCAGGACGTATGCCTCTTCGAGGCTGGGGGTCGTCTGCCAGACCACGACGGCGGAGCGCCACGTCGAGGCACTCCGTGTGGCCATCGCGGCCCACAACCCGGACGCCGAGATCCGGTTCATCGACACGGTCTGCCTGCCGACGAAGGAGCACCACCGGTCGCTCGGACGACTGCTCGCGGAGGTGGACGCGATGGTGGTCGTCGGCGGTCGGAACTCGAACAACACGAGGGCTCTGGTGGCACTTTGCCGCGAGCGGGGAGTCCGATGCGTGCACGCCCGGGAGGCGTCCGACCTCGACCCGGCCTGGTTCGAGGGCATCGAGGTCGTTGGCCTGACCGCGGGGACCTCGACACTCGACGCGACCATCGAGGAGGTCCATCGGGCGATCGAGGGTTTCTCGACCGCGTGAAGGTCCAAGGGGGTACGACCCCGTACCCGACTGCACCGCCGGACTCATCGAATCCCGCCGTCGCGGGCGGCTCGGAAAGAGCGATCTGCGGTCCGCCTGGCGGGACGATACGACCTTCGCTCGGCCCGTCCGGGCTGACTCGTCGACCGGACGGCGATCGCGGCTTGGGCCAGACGATGATATCGACCCCGCATCTGATCGAGTTGAGACTCCGCCAATTCCTCGCTCTCGATCACCCCGTTGTCCGCCCTCTTCACGGCGTAAATCAACTCGTCCAGCTTCACATGCAGGGCTTTCGCCGAGCGAATCTGAGCGTTACGAGCCAGGAAAACCGTCAGAAACGTCACGCTTGAAGTCCCCATGAAGAAGGAGAACTTCCAGAGTTCACTGTAGTCGAAGTAATAGCCCGACATTGCCCAGGCGACATAGATCATCAAGGCGATCCGGAAACCCCATTTCCCTCCCGTAGCCCGGAAAGCCCAAGCCGCGAGCCGCTCAAAGCGATCGCATGGCGGGCGATGCCAGCCGGCGGCAAATCGCGGTCGTCGCATCTTCCCGAGCGTGGCTCGCCTCATGAGTTTGACCTCGTGGAACTGACATTCGGACAAGAGAGGCCTCGTCGGCGGTCACGAGAGGTCGCATCGGCCGATGGCACGCATACAACCGATAGGATCGACAGGTCCGACACAATCCCTTGAGTCGGATTCAGCCCATATTTTTCGGCCAAGTTGGGACATACGAGAGGCGCAAATGGCGGGCTGAGCCGAAGTCGTGCGACTCTCGGACCACATCGAACTCAAGATGGGCAGGCGGGGAATGTTACACAACTTTAGGGCGAGAGGAACGTCTTCGTGAGGACGGAGGGCGTTTCGGCGAGCTGCCTGGCTCGGGCCGGTTTGGCGGGCTTTCGTCCGAAGACCACCCAGCGTGACATCGAGAAGCTGATCCCGGTGGCCGCAACGATCCCGACCACCGCAGCGGCCAGTCTGTGATGGGAGAAGAACTCGAAGTGCCTCGGCAAGATCAGCCGCATCGAGAAGCTCAGAGTGATGCCCAGGGCGTTGCCGAGGGCATAGGTCATGAACTGGCGGACGCGCGACCCCCGGAGGGCATCGTTGAAGGTCAGCCGGCGGTTGAGCGCGAAGTTCCAGACCAGCGCCACGGCGATCGCCAGGGCCCCGGCCGCGGCCAATGAGAGCGACTGCCGGAAGACGGGGACCGTCACGCCGGCCATCCAGGTCCGCGAGAAGAGGAGCTGGAACAGGGCGTAGCTCGACAGGTCGATGACCATCCCCGAGGCGCCCACCACGCAGAACTGGATCAGCCTCGAATAGTTGCCGAAACGGTCGTCCGCGAGCCGCTTGAAATGGCGGAAGTCGTCCAGTTCGAGCCGCTCGCGACGCAGCGGCGAGCCCGACGGGACGGCGACATCGACGCGACGGCCCTCGGTCCGAGCCAGCAGCTCGAGCGCGAACCGCGAACCGACCGGCGAGAAGGCCTCATCCGCATCCCGGGCGAGCGACCGCGTTACCGCGATCAGCCCCGACCAGGGGTCCGTCGTCCCCAGGAGCGGACGCGCCAGTGCTCCCGCCCCGAGGCCCACGAGCCCACGGACTCCCCTCACGCCCCGGCGTGTCCAGCGGGTCGCCACGGCCAGATCGGCCTCGCCCCGGATCAGGGGGGAGATGACCAGACCCACGTCCTCGGGCGTGTAGTCCCGCTCGAGGTCCAGGATCACCAGCAGGTGCCCGCGCGCCTCACGAATGCCCGCCACGGACAAGGTCGCCCGTCCCGGCCTGTCATCGGGGCCGCTGCCCGGATTCCCCTCCTCGGTCGGGTCGGAGCTGACCACCACCTCGACCGAATGTCCGAGTTTCTCCAGTCCGCGACGAAACCGATCCACCTGGTCGATGCAGGGGGAGCTTCCCGGCCTGATCGGCAGGATCAAACTCAGTCGGGCCATATCGCCAGGGCTCCCCTGAGGGCGACGCATCCGGTGAGAGGAAGGGCATGAAAGGCTTCTGAGCCGAGTTTCGAAAGCACCGCGAGGTCTGGGGGATGACGGGGGTTGATAGAACCTTACGACATCCGGCCGATGTCCTCGGAGCGAGGATAAATTTTGTGCTGGGGGGCGTTCCTCAGGACGTTCTCGCGGCCCCATCGGGTCACCTGGTGGAATGTCTCGGACCGGATGAAGTCGAGGAACGCTGGCTGATCGTCCCACTCGCTGATCATGGCGAACGAATCGGGGTCGTCGACGCGTCGATAGAGGACGCTCGACTTGTGGCCCGCGACGGTCGCGAGCAGGGTGATGACCTCCTGGAATTTCGCGAGGAAGAGGGGGGACTTCTCGGGGATCACGTCATAATACATTCCCACCGTCACCATCGCGGAATCTCCGAGCGTGTAGATCGAGGGGTGCCTGGAGAACCGGGCTCGCCACTCCCGGAAGGACCGGCCGGTCAAAGGAGAGCCGATCGAATCGGGGTCGCACTAAGGTTCCGGGCCTTGGGGAGGTCGGTCGAGCGCGCGGTCGATCCAGCCGCCGCCGAGGACCAGGTCGTCTTGATACAAGGTGACGACCTGGCCGGGGGTGACGGCCGCTTGGGGCACGTCGAAGACGACGCGTACTCGACCCTCGCCCAGGGGCTCGACGACCGAAGTCACGGCCTGGTGCCGGGCGCGGATCTGCGCCAGGCACGGGGAACACCCTTCGGGTGCATGGCCTTGCCAGTTGAACCGGGAGGCGACCAGGCCCGTCCTCTCGAGAGACTCCCGGCGTCCGACGGTCACGGTGTTGGAGTTCGGCTCGATCTCGACCACGTATCGGGGCGCCCCGACGGCGATCCCCAGTCCACGCCTCTGACCGATCGTGAACCCTTCGATCCCGGAGTGCTCGCCCAGCAAGGCCCCGTCCTCGTCCACGATCGGCCCGGACGCGTCGGGCCGTGGGCGTCGGGCGCGGACGAATTCGAGGTAGTCGTCGTCGGGGACGAAGCAAATCTCCTGGCTCTCGGGTTTGTCGTGCACCGGCAGACCCTGCCCCTTGGCGATCGCGCGGATCTCGGCCTTGGGATGACCGCCGACGGGGAAGAGGACGTGCGACAGGAGCTCACGCTTGAGTCCGAAGAGCACGTACGATTGATCCTTCGCCCGGTCGACCGCGCGGCGGACGCGCAGGGTGCCGTCGCCGGCGATCGCGATCCGCGCGTAATGGCCGGTCGCCACGAAGTCGGCCCCGACCTCTTTGCCATACGCCCAGAGTTTGCCGAACTTGAGCCAGATATTGCACAAGACGCACGGATTCGGGGTCCGGCCGGCGACGTACTCATCGGCGAACTGATCCATGATCCGCGCGAAATCAGGCTCGAAATCGAGCGCATAGAAGGGGATGTCGAGGCGGTCGGCGACGTTCCTCGCGTCGACCGCGTCGGTCGCGCTGCAGCAGGTCTTGGAGCGGCGTCCCGCGTCCTCGGCATGCGCGCCGGTGCGCATGAAGAGCCCGATGACCTCGTATCCTTGCTCCTTCAGCAGATACGCCGCCACCGAACTGTCCACCCCGCCGCTCATCGCCAGGACGACCCGTCTCCCCATCGAAGCTCAGATACTCCTGTCTCTGGATACCGGGACAAACCGCTCGCGGGGTCCGACCGCCCCATGAGGACGGGTGCGCAAATCACTGTGCGACCCTCAAGAGGCTACAGAAGGGTGCCCCATCAGTGGGCTGCTTACGAAAAATCCCCATGCGCCCGCGATGATTCGCGATCGCCATCGCTGAGCGGGATGAGTGCGGAACCCCGAGCATCGCTCGATGACCCGTGAATAATCATCCTAGCCGCCGTGGGAGGCGAAGGGCAAGAGGTCGTCACGTAGACGGATTACCACGCATGGGCCGCCATTTGCGTAATCCTCTCGAACCCAGCGGCTCGGGAATGTGAACTCGCGCCCGAGCCGCCTGCATGAGTGTCCGCCGCTTCCCCCGGCGGGTATGATGGGCACATCGGGCGTTCGGGCAGGCGCCGCCGAATGCCTTCCGCCCGACTTCTTTGTTTTGCTCCGAGCTCAGGGTCTTCGCTTCCGGAGTCCGCAATCATGGAGAAGCCGACTCAGGCTCGTAAACCCCGTCGCTGGCGGAAGGTGGCCGTGGGGATCGCCATCTTGTTCGTCGCCGTGGTCGCCGTATTGCCGTTTGCGCTGGGGACATCGACCGCGCGACGCCTGTTGTTGGGGCGGGTCAATCGGTTTCTGGCTCCTGGAAGGCTGGAGATCGCCTCGCTTCGGCTCTCCTGGTTCCGACCGACGCGGATGACCGGCGTCGTTCTTCATGATCGCCAGGGGGACCCGGTCTTGAACGCCCCCCTCGTGACCTGGGACCGCAATCTCTGGCAAACCTTGCTCCGCCCACGCCGCGGGACGCTCGTGCTCGACCGGGCCACCGTCGATGTCGAGCGGCGGGCCGACGGCACCGTCGATCTTGTCGAGACCTTGGGACCGATCCTTTCCAAGAACCCGACGGCCGACCTCAAACTTCTGGTCACCCGCGGGAGCCTGCGGTTCCGCGATCGCGGACTCCCCGAGCCCGTGACGGCCGAGCTGTTCGACGCGACGCTCGATATTCCCCCGGCGCCACGTCCAGTCGCCTGGCGGGCCCGATTGGCCCGAGCGCCGGCGCCCGGCGATCTCGTCTACCTGGATGTCCGTGGGGCTCACCACCGCTGGCAGGCAAGGGCGGACGATCCAGGCGACCTGGAAATCCTGGTGACGGGAAGGCGTTGGCCGGGCACATTCGCCGTGGCGGGAGTCATTGCTTCCGGTCGGCTGGACGGCGCAATTGGCTTCGCGCGACGAGCGGGCCAGTGGACCCTCTCGGGCAGTGCGGCCGTGCTCGACTTCGATGCCTCGGGGCCCGGCCTGGCCGGCGACCGCCCGCGACTCGATCGCATCACCGGCAACTGGAAGGTCGCCCAATCAAAAGGCATGTGGACGATTCACCAGCTCGACTTGCGGTCGTCGCTGGCCACGCTCAAGGTCGAAGGAGAGCTCCCGGACTCTCCCGACGCCTCGGCCCGGATTGCGGGCGAGATCGACCTCGCCGCCACGGCCCGCCTGCTCCCCCACACTTTGAGGATTCGCGACGGTGTGAGCCTCGATCGCGGCTCGGCCTCGATGCGAATCGAATCACGGAAAGAAGCGGGCCGCAACGTCTGGGACGTACAGGCCAACGTCTCGGACCTCGTCGCGCACGGTCACGGACGCGCGTTCACCCTGCGGGAACCGGCCACGCTCGCGACGCGAATCCTCGACGCGGGGGGCGAGCTGACGGTGGAACGATTCGCGGTGGAGTCGGCGTTCGGGAAGGTCTCAGGGGAGGGTGATCTCGACCGCGGGGTCCACTGGACGGCCACCCTCGACCTCGATGACGCCCAACGACAGCTTCACGACCTCGTCGACTTCGGCGCGGCCGAGCTGGCGGGGAATGGCCGGGCGTCGGGCGACCTCCGACGCACCGCGGAGGGCCTGGAGGGGACGATCGCGGCGGAGTTGAAAGACCTCGCCTCGATTCAAGCCGGCGACGACCCGGCGATCCGCCTGAATATGAAGGCGAGCTATCGCAACGACTCCGATCGCCTCGACCTGGCGGCGATGGCCCTGGACAGTCCTTATGCCAGCCTCGATGCGAGCGGAAGCCTGAGCGACCTGACGGGCCGTCGTCTCATGGACCTGAAAGGTACGCTGACCCCCCGATGGGAGGCCGTCACCGCACTCGTGGCCAGTAGACTCGACCCGGGCGTACAGCTCTCGGGAGGGTCCCGCCCATTCCACGTCCGTGTTGCGCTCGGCGACGGCTCGACCGATGAGGTGAGGAAGACTCTGGTTGGAGAAGTGGGCGTCGATCTGACCGAGGTGCAGCTCTTCGGCCTCCGCCTGGGCCCGACGCCTCTGGTTCTCCGCGCCGATGGCGGCAAGTTTGCTCTGGATCCCATCGACGCCAGCCTCAACGAAGGCCGAATCCATCTCGAACCCGCGCTCGACCTGGAAGACGAAGGGGGGATGAGTCTCCGGCTCGGTGAAACCTCGACGCTCCGGGACGTCCGGATCAACGACGAGGTCTCGCACCGCGTCCTGTCCTTCGTGGCGCCGGTCCTGGATCGGGCGACCCGAGCGAGCGGATCGGTCTCGGTCGCGATCGACCACGCCGAGTTCCCGCTGGGCGCGAAGTCGGGCCGGACGGCCAACGTCGAAGGCTCGGTCCTCTTCCAGGACGTCGAGTTCGCCCCGGGCCCGCTCGTCGACGAGCTGAACCGGATGGTCGGACGCAATGACCCGCGCAGTCTTCGGCTCGACGAGCCGGTCGCGCTGACCATCGCCGACCGCCGGGTCCATCAGCGTGGGCTGGCCATCCCGCTCGGGAATCTGACCCGGATCGAGCTGGAAGGGTGGGTCGACTTCGATCGCAAGCTCTCCCTGACGGCCAGCGTGCCGGTGACCTCGGCGATGGTGGCCAACCTCCCGGTCCTGGACGACATCGTGGCCGGGACGCGGATCAAGGTCCCGATCGGCGGCACGCTCGACGCACCCAGGGTCGATCGAGAGGCCGCCAACCTCGCCCTCAAAGGTCTCGGGAAAGACCTCCTGGGCCGCACCGCCGTCCGCGGCGCCGCGGAGCTCTTGATGCGGATGGCACGACCCCGGGATCCGAACGCGCCTCCGCCCCCTCCACGGCTCTCGAACCAGGAACGCAAGGCCCAACGTCTCGAGAAGAGGGCGCAGAGGCGCCTGGAACGCGGCCTCGAACCTTGATCGGATCGAGGCCGCGGACTACTTCTCCCCACCCACCCACGAAACGGAATCTCTCCAGATCATGGCGCACCGACCGGTCCTGCTCCTCCTGACCACGATGCACGAGTCGGGGATGAACCTGCTCCGCGACGCGGGCGAAATCCGGATGGCCTCCGCGCTCGATCCGGCGACCATTCAGCGCGAGGTCGTCGGGGTCGACGCCCTAGTGATCCGGACCGGCGGCGTCATCGATCGCGCGGTGCTCGAGCGTGCGGTGGACCTCAAGGTCGTCGGCCGTCACGGGGTCGGCTTCGACGAGATCGACGTCGAGGCGGCGACCGAACTGGGGGTCCAGGTGCTCTCGACGCCGGGGGCCAACACCGAGAGCGTCACCCAGCACGCCTTCGCGTTCATGATCGGGTTGTCCAAGCATTTCCCCCGGATGATGTCGGCCCTGGCCGCCGGGAGGTATCGCGACCGGACCTCGCTCACCGGCCGCGAGCTGACCGGGAGGTCTCTGGGGATCATCGGATTCGGTCGGATCGGCCGCAGGGTCGGCGAGGTCGCGCATCTGGCCTTCGGCATGCCGGTCCTCTATCACGACCTCGTCGCCGCCCCTCCCGAGGTCGAGGCCCGCGCCGGCGCGAGGCGGGTGGGGACGGACGAGCTGCTCGCGGCCTCCGAGTATGTCACCCTCCACGTCCCTCTCGATTCGAGCACGCGAGCGATGATCGACCGCCAGGCCCTGGCCGGGATGCGCCCCGACGCGATCCTGATCAACACGTGCCGAGGGCCGGTGGTCGTCGAGTCGGCGGTGGCCGAGGCGCTCGACGCGGGGAGGCTCTGGGGCTATGGTGCCGACGTCTTCGAGGTCGAGCCGCCGCAACCGGGACACCCGCTGATCGGTCGGGCCGACGTCATGCTCACCCCCCACAGCGCCGCCCAGACGGTCGAGGGACTGCGGAACATGGCGACCTGGATTTCCCAGGACGTGCTCGGCGTCCTCCGAGGTGAGGCCCCCCGCCACCCCGTCAACGACCCCGCCCTCGTCCATGCCAACCGCCGCAAGCTCGGTCGGGCGGCGGGCCCTTGACCGATCCCGGGTCCCTCCGCGTTTCGTCTCTCGTCCCTCACACAGTCGCGCGGTCTTGTACCTACCTTCCGGATGGGCAGGCATCGGCGCGCGCCCCGGCACAAGATTTGACGGGCGAGTTTCCCTCGCGACCGAGGGCGGTCGGGCATGGCGGGATGGCGAAGGGAACCGCATGAACGGATCGATTCGGTGGCGGCTGTCGGGGATGATGGTGCTGATCTACGCCGTGCAGGGGTCGTTCTGGCCCCTCCTGGCGGTGCACCTGGCCGACCTCGGGATCGAGGGCCGGGGGCGGGGATGGATCTTCGCCACGCTCGCGCTGGCATCGCTCGCGATGCCGCTGGGCGCGGGCAGCCTGGTCGATCGCCTGATGCCGACCCAGCGGTATCTGGCGCTCATCTATGCGCTGGGGTCGGGAGTCCTGGCAGTCCTGGCGCTCGGCGTGTTCAGCCAGGTGTGGGCACTGTACGCGATCTTCCTCATTTACTGGCTACTCACGGCCCCGGGATATGGCCTGAGTACGTCGCTGGCCATGCGTCACCTGTCCAGGCCAGACGTCGAGTTCGGCGGGGTCCGGCTCTGGGGGACGATCGGCTGGATGATGGCGGGCTGGCTCGTCTCCGGGGTGATGGCCGTGTCGGGCTCGGCGCATTCGGGGAGGGGGACCTTCGAGGCGTTCTGGGTGGCGGCGGGCCTGGCGATGGCCTTCTCGGCCTATGCCTTGACCTTGCCGAGCACGCCGCCCCTGGCCGTGGGCGACCGGGCGGGCTCGGGATGGCGCGACGCGGTGGACCTCGTCCGACAGCCGGGGGTAGGCGTCTTCCTGATCACCTCGTTCGGGGTCTCGCTGACCATCCCGTACGCCTTCCAGGTCGTCCCGACCTACCTGCAGGCGCGGGGCATCCCGCGAGAGTGGATTTCCACGACCATGACGCTCTCGCAACTGCCCGAGATCGCCGTTCTCGCCGGAATCCCTCGGGTGCTCGGGCGAATCGGGTACAAGGGGACGCTCGCGCTCGGTATTCTGGCCTGGGCCGCGCGATACGCCATGCTTACGGCCAGCCCGCCGCTCTGGGTCGTGCTGGCGAGTCTGGCGTTGCATGGGGCGGCCACGGCCCTCTTCCAGATCGCCGGCCTCATGTACATGGACAGCCGGGCTCCGATGCACCGACGCGCCGGCGCCCAGGCGTTGCTGATGGTGGTCACCTCGGGCATGGGCTCGCTACTGGGGAGCCTCCTGGCGGGGGAGGTCGTCGGGCAGTCGGAGGGCGATTACGGGCTCGTTTTCCTCGTCCCCTGCGCGATCAATGCCGTCTTATTCTTCGTGTTCTGCGCGAGATTCCGACCCACGAAAGCCCCTCTCGAGATCGTGGATTCCGCCCGACCACGACTGGACCCGTTCGGCGAGGCGCCGCATCGGGCCATCGGAGGTCTGGGCCACCTGGTGACGGAGCCGGCCGAAGGGTGATCCCACCATCCTGCCGACCGGCAGCGAAGGTCCCGACCCCACGGTCGATCTGCGGCCACCCAGAGATTGGGAGCCGGTGCGGTCAATCCTCCGGAGACGCCCGTCCACGACCTGCGCCAAAGTTTCCTCGAACGGGCGAGAGGGCTTTATGACAACCCTTCAAGGTCGGGTGCTTCGCCCCAGCGGGGGATGAGGGCATTCTCGACGCCGAGCTGATCGCAGATACGACCGACCACGAACCGGACCAGGTCGTCCAACGATCGAGGCCGGTGATACCACCCGGGCATCGCCGGCAGGACGATCCCCCCGGCGCGGGTGATCCGGAGCATGTTCTCGAGGTGGATCACGCTCAAGGGCGTCTCGCGCGGCACCACGATCAGCGTCCGACGCTCTTTCAGGTGGACGTCGGCGGCGCGCGTGACGAGGTTCGTGGTGATTCCATTGGCGATCGCCGCCAGGGTGCTCATGCTGCACGGGGAGACGACCATCCCACCGGTCAGGAACGAGCCGCTGGCGATCGCCGCCGAGAAATCGTCGTGGCGGTGATAGACGACCTTGCCGGCGCCGAGATCCCCGAACACCGAAGGCTCGAAGGCGTCGAGGGCCACGTTGATGCCCAGCTCTTCGCGGAGCACCTGCACGCCGCTCGGGCTCACCGTCAGGTGGACCGTCCGGCCCGACCGGCAGAGGACTCGCAGCAGCTCGACCGCGTAAGGCGCACCGCTGGCCCCCGTCATGGCCAGCACCAGGTCCCTGCCGGCGGGATCCAGACGGCTCATCCCGCCGGCCCCCGAGGAGGCTTCACGCCGACATAGAGCGTGGCGATGCCGAACGTCAGAGGATAGAGGCGGAGTCCGACCAGGCCGCGTCCGCCCATGAGGTCGAGCAGGGCATGGCCGTCGGGAAACTGCATGACGCTGGCCGGTAGATAGCCGTAGGCGTCCCGGTCGTTGGGGGCCAATGCCTGGCCGACCCGGGGCAAGACGTGGCGGAAGAAGGCCAGATACAGCCGACCGAGGACTGCCCCGCGCGGCCTGGAGAATTCGAGGATCGCCACCTTTCCCCCCGGCCGTGCCACCCGGATCATCTCGTCGATCCCTTGCGCCGTATCCGCCACGTTGCGCAGGCCGAATGCCACCGAGACCACGCCGAAGGTGTCTCCCGGCAGCGGGAGCCTCTGCGTATCCCCCTCGACCAGCACCACTCGCCCCGACGCACCCGCCTTGCGGACCTTGGCCACGCCGAGGTGCAGCATCTCGTGACAGAAATCGGACCCGATCACGGGCGAGAGCCCCCTCCCCGCGCGGTCATACGCCAGGGCCAGGTCGGCCGTCCCCGTGCAGCAATCGAGCACCGGCACGCCCGGCTCGGGGGGGACCGCGCGCGTCGTGAACCGCCTCCAGTGCCGGTCGATATTCAGGCTCAACAGGTGGTTGAGCAAGTCGTACCGCCCGGCGATCGACGCGAACATCGACCGGACCCGACGCCCCGACTTGTCGACCCCGCGCCCTTCGGCCTGCCCCGTGTCCTGTGCGAGTTTCATCACAATGACATCAACTTATTCAGAACATCTATAAGGGAAGAGTAATTCCATTGGACCCCGGGCCGGCATAGGCTCGAGAGATTCGCCGGAGTGCCTTCAATTCGTCCTCCCGTCGAGGCGCCCGCCGCTCACTCAATGATATACGCGGGGATGGACCCTATGTCCACCCGGGCGGAAATCCCGATCGAGTGCGTCACGAAAACAGGGATTGTGCAGCACTCGGAGGCAGTACGCCGGCCGAGGGACGCACCAAGACCTGGAATCCGGCGCACTCCGGCGGCTATGGATTCCGCCGCGGGGCGTCGCCGACCCATCTGCCGTTCAGCATGACGTGGCGCACCGACCGCATAATCTTGATATCCGCCAATGGATCGCCCTCGACCAGGACGAGGTCCGCCAGCTTGCCCGGCTCGACGCTCCCCAGGCGATCGGCGCAGCCCAGGAAGCGGGCACCTCGCGACGTCGCGGACGTGATCACCTCGCCCGGGCTCAGCCCGCACTCGACGAGCAGCTCCAGCTCGCGCTGATAGGCCCATCCGCGTCCGGCGTGCGGCACCGCCGTGTGCGAACCGACGACCAGGGGGACGCCCGACCGGTGGCACTGGCCGACGAATCGGAGCATGTTCCTGAAGCCTTGGATGTGGTACGCCTCGACGTCGCGGTCGCCGCCTCGCCGCTCGAAGACGGCCAGCGTCGGCGAGACGACCACCCGATCCTCGATGATCCGATCGATCAGCGGCCGGGCTCGACGATCGTCGTCGGGGTCGAGGCCCGCCCAGAGCCGATATCGACCGTCCCGCCGCGCCTCGTTGTCGCGGCGTACGGCCCCGCGGAAGTGCTCGGCCGCCTCGGGAGTCGCCAGCGCGGTCCCGAACGAGGTGACGTGCTCGACGCCGTCGAGGCCGGCCCGGATGGCCACGTCGGCGTCGACGAGCTCCAGGTGGGCCGTGACCGGGACGCCCCGCTCGTGGGCCGCGGCGCAAGTGACCCGGATCAGCTCCAGCGGCAATCGGTAGTAGACCTTGATCGCCGACGCCCCTTCCGCCACGTGACGCGTCACGGCGGCATGGGCCTCGTCGGGTGAGCGGATCGCCACAGCGTCGTGCGGGTACGCGTGCGGCTCCTGGTCGAAGTGCCGCCCGGTCAGGAAGCACCGCGGCATCGGCCGGCCGCCGAGGCGGACCGGGTCGTAGTCGCGGATCGGGAGGCTGGGGTCGCGCAGGGTCGTGACGCCGCGGGACAGGATCAGGGCGGGCATCTCGGTCGGTTCGTCGCCGGTGTCGTTGTGAAAGTGCGTATCGATGAGGCCGGGCAGGATCGACAGCCCGGCGGCGTCATGAACGCGCGCCCCGGCGGGGATCGCGATGGTCGCGCGGGGGCCCACCGCGACGATGTGCGGGCCGCGGATCACGATCGCCGAGTCGGCGATCGGGGCGTGACCGAGTCCGTTGATCAACGTGGCGCCGACGATCGCCGAGGCCGTGCCGGGGTCGGGCTCGGCGGGAGGATTGATCTCTCTCAGGCCGGTGAAGCCCCCCTCGACCCCGTCAGCGGCCGATGCGGCGACCTGGATGCCGCAGAGGGACGCCAAGGCCGCAACCCGGATGAGTCTTCTCACCGGGGTCGACCGCCCCTGTCCTCTCCCGCGTGCGTCGCCACCCTTTGTAGGGTCACCGCAATCCCGCATCTGCCCCATCATCAACGAGCCTCCCCTCCGCGCTCAGCCCGGTCAGGATCGCAGGCCGAGCCGGACACCACATGACGGTGGGAGGTGCCGAGGGGTGACCACTGTTCAGGTGCGAACGGCAAACGGCGACTTGGAAGCGACGCGGCCAATCCGCCACGGCGATACACGACCGACACGACCGAGCCCCCGATTTTCGGCCGCCCGGCGCAGGAGAAAACCCCGGATATCTCCGGGGCTTCGTCGAAATTGGAGCGGAAGGGGCTCGAACCCTCAACCTTCGCATTGCGAACGCGATGCTCTCCCAGTTGAGCTACCGCCCCGATCACCGAGAACGGCTCTAGGTTAACTCCCGGTCGCCGAAGACGCAAGGCGTTGTACAATGAGTCCCGGATTCGCAAAGAGGATCGACCCGGGCCGTCCATCGATCCGATTTTCCTGCGGGGCGGGCGGGCGGGCGGGCGGGTGGCGGGCGGACGCGGACAGAGCATCGATCCGGGAGGGTCGGCGTATGACGAGGTTCTTGTTCGCGACGGGCATCGAGGGGAGCTATCCCGTCATCGCGGACGGGGCCGGCGGCCTCCTGCGTCAAGATCAGATGGAAGCGAATGGGCACTATGCTCGGTGGCACGAAGACCTCGAACTGGTCAAGAGCCTGGGCGTCGGACACCTCCGCTGGGGGCCGCCGATCCATCGGATCTGGGCCGGTCCCCGCCGGTACGACTGGTCCTTCTGCGATGACGTGATCGCCCGGCTGGCCGAGTTGAAAGTCGAGCCGATCGTCGACCTCTGCCATTTCGGGATGCCCGACTGGTTGGGCAACACCTTCCAGAATCTCGACTTCCCCGCCGCCTTCGCCGAGTTCGCCGACGACTTCGCCAGGCGCTACGACTCGGTCCGTCTCTACACGCCGATCAACGAAATCTACATCTGCGCCCGCTTCAGCGCCGAGCTGGGATGGTGGAACGAGCGGTTGCTGAGCCGGGGGGTATCCCTGGAGGACCTCAACAGCCGGCCCGCCGGCGGCATCTGGGAGGCGGGGCCGGGGGCCGAGATCCCCTTCGTCACCGCGATCAAGAACCTCTGTCGCGCCAACCTGCTGGCGATGCAGAAAATCCTGAAGGTTCGATCCAACGCCCTGTTCATCCAGAGCGAGAGCACCGAGTTCTACCACCCGATCTCCCCCAGGGTCCAGTCGCGGACGGACTTCCTGAACCTGCGTCGGTTCCTGTCGCTCGACCTGACCTACGGTCGGCAAGTGTCCGCGCCGATCTACCAGTATCTGAACGACAACGGCCTGCATCGAGCGGACTACGACTGGTTCATGAAGCACGGCCGCGAACTGCGGAGATATTGCATCCTCGGGACCGACTACTACCGGACGAATGAGCAGCTGGTGCATCCCGATGGGCACATCCACCCGGCCGGCGAGGTCTTCGGCTACTACGTCGTGATGAAAGACTATGAGGACCGATACCGCCTGCCGGTGATGCACACCGAGACCAACTTCCCCGAGCCCGAGGGGGCGAGCGAATGGCTCTGGCGGCAAGCGGCCAATGTCCGCCGCCTCCGCCAGGACAACGTGCCCGTGGTCGGGTTCACCTGGTACGGCCTGACGGACATGACGGACTGGGATATCTGCTTGCGCGAGCGTCGAGGGACGGTCAACCCGGTCGGCCTGTTCGACCTCGACCGCCGCGAACGCCCCGTGTGCCAGGCCTTCCGCGACATGGTCCGCGACTACGGCCACGTCGAGGCATGGGAGTCGGCGCTTTCGTCGCTGACATCGCGCGAGGCCGTCACGGCGCCACCTTGAACGGACCGCCCCGCGCCGCTACATTGGGCCGCGGCACCCGCGCGGGGACAACCCTCGCCGGGCGCAGGTCTCGTGTCCACATCCCCGAGAGGCTGCCGATGCAAGCCCGGCCCTCCGCCGCCCCCTACTTCCTGCTGCTACTATTGGTCGCCGCCGGCCGCCCCGCCGTCGCGGACGAATTCCCGAGGGACCTGGTGGCGTGGCGGCCCAGCCCGGCCAACCCCGTGTTCCGGGGGGCGGGGGGCGACGCCTGGGATCGGAAAATCCGCGAGCGAGGGTGGATCGACGTCGAGAACGGGACGTACCGCCTCTGGTACACCGGCTACAACGAGGACCGCTCTGCGAACAAGTACCTTGGCCATGCCACCTCCCCCGACGGCGTCCACTGGACGAGAAGCCCGGCCAACCCCATCTTCACGGAGTCGTGGGTCGAGGACGTCAACGTCCTCCGCCGAGACGACATGTACCACATGTTCGCCGAGGGCAAGGACGACATCGCCCATCAGCTCTCCTCCCCCGATGGCATCCACTGGCGAGGGGAAAACCGCCTCGATATCCGCCTCGTGGACGGGCAGCCACTGGCCCCAGGAGCCTACGGCACGCCGACCGTCTGGTACGAAGACGCCACGTGGTCCCTCTTTTACGAGCGCGGCGACCGGGGTGTCTGGCTCGCCAGATCCAAGGACCGCCGGGTCTGGACGAACGTCCAGGATACCCCCGTGCTCGCGATGGGTCCCGAGACCTACGACCTGCATGCGGTCGCCCTCAACCAGATCATCAAGCGCGGGGGAGTCTACTACGCCTTCTACCACGCCAACGCGCACCGACCCTGGAAGGACTGGACGACCAACATCGCCCGCTCGCGCGACCTGGTCCGCTGGGAGAAGTACCCGGGCAACCCGATCCTCCGCGACAACTGCTCCAGCGCGGTCCTCGTCCACGGCCCGGAGGGCGACCGGCTCTACACCATGCACCCCGAAGTCCGGCTCTTCGAGCCCGCCGGCCCCGACGACCCGGCGCGATGAGCCGACTCATCCCCGGAGCGCCACCGGGATGAACAACATCGCCGAGAGGATCGCGACGAGTCCGATGTAGAGCACCAGGCTCCGTACGTCAGGCCGGGTCGATGGCTTTCCGAAGGCGGCCTGAAACCCGGCGACGAGGAGGAGCACGAGCAGAAGTCCATCGTTCGTCCAGGACCATGCGAAGGCGATGGCCGTCGCGGCCAGCCAGCGATGAGGGCGGGAGAAGGCGTGGAAGGCACGACCGCCGTCGAGCTGCCAGATCGGCATGAGGTTGAGCAGGTTGATCCACGCGCCCGTCCGCGCCACGGCCGCCCAGACCGGTTCGCCGCTGGCCAGGAACCCGACATAGCTCACCACCGCCGCGCCCAGGCCCCAGAGCGGGCCGGCGAGCCCCACGCGGGCATCCTGCCGCGGATCGTTCATCGATTGCTGCAACCGGACGACGGCCCCCAGGCCCGGGATGAACAAGGGGGCGCTCGCCTTGATCCCGTAACGGAGCAGCGCAGCGACGTGCCCCATCTCGTGGACGTAGATCGAGAGCACGAACCCCAGCGCGAACCACCAGCCGAACGCGGCCCAGTAGAGCCCCAATGTGGCGAACATCGAGAAGAAAGTGCTGGCCTTGGTCAGCCCCAGCAGGAGGAGCTTCGCCTTGCTCAACACCATCAGGAGCAGCGCCCCGATGCCAGCCGCCGAGGCCCAGGAGCTGCGAGTCGCCCCTTCCTCGGGTCCCGGCGCCCGGTCACTCGGATGAGGGCGGGAGACGAGCCCAGGCGTGGCGTCTACCCGCTGGCCCAGCTCGGCGATCCGACCATCGATGACCTGTCCCTGCCGGGTCCCCGGCGGGAGCAGCTCCAGGGCCTCGCGCCAGCCCACCAGTGCCGCGTTCAGGTCTCCCTCCCGCTCGGCCCGTTCGGCCTCGGCCGCAAGCGACTTCAGTCGCTCGGTGTGGACCAGACGCCGGCACCCGGGGCAAGAGAGCAAGAGCGGCGCGATCTCGGTGCCGCAGGCGGGGCAGGCGAGAACTTCCGCGTTAAACATGGCCCGGCACCACCGGCGCGGAGTTCCCCCCCTCGTCGCCGACCCGATGCGGCCCGGTGAAGACGATCGGCGTCTTCTTGTTGATCTTCCACGCCTCCCAGAGCGCGAAGCCGACGATCAGCAGGCCGATTGGCGCCTGGGTGCCCTGGATGATCGGCAGAGCGTACAAAAACCCCATGAGAATCATTAGCATCGTGACCATCCCTACGGGAGCAGCCCGGAGGGCAGCAACTTCCGGGTCCTTCGCCGCGTCGGTCGCATCCTTCGCCGGCTCGGCCTGAGCATCGGGAGGGGCCGGATTTCGATTCGCGGCCCTCTCCGCCTTGTTTTGCTTGATCATCTCGATCACGACGTTGGAGCCGTAGCTGGCCGCGATCGCCGTATAGACCAGGAAGACCGCCAGGAGCTGATAGAGCCACCCGCCGCGACCCCCCGAGCCGGCACGCACGGCGGCGCCGACCATGAAGCCCACGAGGATCGAGATCAGGCCGATCTGCCAGTGCGTCACGTACATCACGCCGAAGTAAATCGCGAACCCCGCCACCGCGGCCCCGAAGCCAAAGAGGCTCGCCCGGAGGAACCGCACCGTCCCCGAACCGCCCTCCATCGCCTCGGCGATGTTGTGCCGGCATGGCCCGCAGAGGATCGCCCCGTTGACCGAATAGTATTCCTCGGCGATCTCCCGCTTGCAGGCGGCACAGGTCGGTGCCGAGCCCTGCGGGCCGGCGTATTCGGCCTCGTCGAACTGGAGCGGCGCCGCCCCCCGCTCGTCCTGGTCGCTCATCGCACCGCTCCGGGGTCGGGGGGAAAGGGAGGCGTCGCCCATCGAAGGATATCGAACCCATTGTGGGTCCCCCCCCGGCGAGAGTCAACCATGATGGAGCAATCCGACACCGCGAGGCTCCCGGCCGGGCGTCGAGGCGGCCGTCGTTTAATCCTTCACCTGGAAGATGGCCTCGATCTCGACGGCGATCCCGCCGGGGAGCGCGACCATCCCGACGGCGCTCCGAGCGGCCTTGCCGGGCTCTCCCAGGACTTCGACCATCAGGTCCGAGAAGCCGTTGATGACCTTCGGCTGTTCGACGAACTCGGGGGTGCAATTGACCATGCCGAGGACCTTCACGAGCCGGACGATCTTGTCGAGCGATCCGAGGTGCGAACGGACCGTCGAGAGGATCGCCAGCCCGGTCTGTCGCGCGGCGGCATGGCCGGCGGCAATGTCGAGGTCCGCCCCGACCTTGCCGGTGTGCAACGTCCCGTCGTCGCGGAGCGGGCCGTGGCCCGAGACGTAGAGCAGGTCGCCCTGTCGCACGGCCGTCAGGTACGTGGCCACGGGCTTCGGGGCGGGGGGCAGTGTCAACTTCAGCTCGGCAAGGCGGGCTTCGGCACCCATGATGGACATGCTCCAGGTGTGGACTTCAGGAGTCTCGGAGAGTCGCGGTGGCCTCCAGGTCCGAGCGTTCCCGGCAAGGCCCAGAGGCTAACCGCTCCTCGTCCTGGAATCAACCAGCATGGAGTCTGCGACGTCCACAGGGGACCATCATCCGCCTTGTTTCAGGGGGAATCGGATCATGAAATGGGTCTTCGTGTCCGCCTGGTTCACGGTGAACCAACGGGTGGATCGTCCGCCTGGTTCACGGTGAACCAGCGAGGCTGGGCCCGAGGATTCAGGCCCTCCGCGGTCGATCCGGGTGGCCGGTCTCCTGGTCCTGGGATGCCAGGTGTGTGAGCCTCATGGTGGGGCGGAATGCTAACCTGCCCGACGACTTTTAACTGGTTATCACCCTGTGGATTGCGGGTAAGTAACCCGCTGTCGCCCTTCAAACCGGTTTCTGCCGCATTGTTAAACAAATACAAAGACCTCGACAACTCCCGCCTTCTCTTCGCGTCGGAGGCCCGAGGACCCCGGCTCACTGGACGGTCACGATCCGACGGCTAGGCCCTGCCCCCGGTACGCGGACGTGGGGCCTCGCCGGATGGCCGCGCGGGGGATAGGATGGTGACCCGGAATGAGGTGGTCCTCCGACGGAAGCGACGCGCCATGAGCCGAACCACGTGCCCCTTCATCGTGGGCCTGATCCAGATGCAGTGCTCCCCCGACCCCGACGCGAACCTGCGCAGGGCGTCCGAGGCGCTCCGCGAGGCCGCCGGGCGCGGGGCGCAGGTCGCTTGCTTGCCCGAACTCTTTCGCACGCAGTACTTCTGCCAGGTGGAAGATTCGTCGCGGTTCGACCTGGCCGAGCCGATCCCCGGCCCGACGACCGAGGCGCTCGCGAGCGTCGCGAGAGAGACGGGCATGGTGGTCATCGGGTCGGTCTTCGAGCGGCGGACGGCCGGCATCTACCACAATTCCGCCGTCGTCATCGGCGCCGACGGGAGGCTCCGCGGCCTCTACCGCAAGATGCATATCCCCGACGACCCACTCTACTACGAGAAATACTACTTCACGCCCGGAGACCTCGGATTCCAGGCGATCGAGACCGAGTTCGCGCGCGTCGGACCGCTGGTCTGCTGGGACCAGTGGTATCCCGAGGCGGCCCGGCTGACGGCCCTGCGAGGGGCCGAGATCCTCCTCTATCCGACCGCCATCGGCTGGCACCCCGCCGAGAAGGCCGAGTTCGGCACCAGCCAGGTCGACGCCTGGGAGACCGTGCAGCGGGCCCACGCGATCAATAACGGCCTCTTCGTCGCGGCCGTCAACCGGGTCGGGCACGAAGGCCCGGCCGAGGGCGGCCTCGAATTCTGGGGCGGGTCGTTCGTGGCCGACCCGTTCGGCCGGGTCCTCGCCCGCGCGGGGAGCGGGGAAGAAATCCTGATCGTCTCGTGCGACCCGCGCCTCTCGGAAGAGACCCGGCGCCACTGGCCCTTCCTGCGCGATCGCCGGATCGACGCCTACGGCCCGATCACCCAACGCTTCCTCGACGCGGCCCCCCCCACATGACGCCCGACACCCCCGCCGCGCTCGGATATCGGATGCCCGCCGAGTGGGAGCCGCACGAGGCCACCCTCATCGCCTGGCCTCACCATCGCGACGACTGGCCGGGCAAGTTTCCCCCCATCCCGTGGGTCTACGTCGAGATCGTGCGCCATCTCAGCCGCGTCGAGCGCGTGGACATCCTCGTCGATGATCGCGCGGCCCGAGACACGGCGGCGCGTCGGTTGAAAACCGCCGGGGTCGGCCGCGAGCGCGTCCGGTTCCTCAAGGCGGCCACCGACCGCGTCTGGACCCGCGACACGGGGCCGACCTTCGTGGTCAACGACCACGCCCAGGAGGATCGAGTCGGGCTGATCGACTGGCGGTTCAACGGCTGGGCGAAGTACGACAATCACCTCAACGACGACCGCATCCCGCGCCTCCTGGCGCGCCGGCGGGGCCTGAAGCGCTGGGCCCCCAAAGTCGAGGCCGGAGGCCGGCGCGTCCGCGTCGTGCTCGAAGGGGGCGCGATCGACGTCAACGGCCGGGGGAGCCTCCTGACGACGGAAGAATGCCTGTTGAGCCCGATCCAGGCGCGCAATCCGGGGCTCGAGCGTCGCGACCTGGAGCAGGTTTTCGCCGACCATCTCGCCGCGCCTCACGTCATCTGGCTCGGCCGCGGGATCGCGGGCGACGACACTCACGGGCATGTCGACGACCTGGCGCGGTTCGTCGACCCCCGGACCGTCGTCGCCGCCGTCGAGCCTGATACGACGGACCCCAATCACGAGCCCTTGCACGAGAACTGGCAGCGTCTCCAGACGGCCACCGATCAGGAAGGCCGGCCGCTCCGCGTGGTCGCCCTGCCAATGCCCGAGCCGATCGTCTTCGACGGCCAGCGACTCCCCGCCAGCTATGCCAACTTCTACCTCGCCAACCGCCTGGTCCTCGTCCCCACCTTCAACGACCCCGCCGATCGCCGCGTCCTCGAAATCCTGGCCGAACTCTTCCCCGATCGCCAGGTCGTCGGCATCCATTCCGTGGACCTGATCCTCGGCCTGGGAGCCTTGCACTGCCTGACCCAGCAGGAGCCGGCGGTCTCTCCCTCCACCTGAGTCCGCCCTGACGGCCTGCAGGGCGGAGGAGTCGGCGGTCCGTTCGTCCGCAACGGGGGACATCCCGGGCAGTCGCCTGAGCCACACGGACAAGCCTCGTGTGCTGCCGTGCGAAGAGATTCGAGCCGTTCTCCGTCCTGGGTGAGGGATGCAGGGTGGCAGCTGGCCGTCGTCATGCGACTCTGCCAGACCGCATAACCTGCATGGGGAGCGAGTGGCATGATACTTGGCGAATTGGGATTAGCCTTCCGACAACGACGGAGGCACGCCCCAAAGAATGGGAGGTGCCCCCGTTCCGCGTCTGCTCCACAAGCCGTTAGCGGCCGATAAGGCTCATCGTACCCCTCCATGCCGATCCGACTTTCTCGCCGGCCCATTCCCCTCCGGATCGGGCGGCGTTGACCCCACCATAGATAACGTCCGAGCCCAAATCCACGGCCTTTTCGGCCAGTTTCTCGCCCCCAAGGTAACTGACGGTCGCACCACCGATTTCGCCGACGGCCGTGCCGACCGGACCCACGGCAGAGCCGATCGATCCGATTTTCTCGCCGGCCCATTCCCCTCCGGATCGGGCGGCGATGACCCCTCCATAGATAACGTCCGAGCTTAAATCCACGGCCTCTTCAGCCAGCTTCTCGCCCCCTAGGTAACCGACGGTTGCACCACCGATCCCGCCGACGACCGTGCCGACCGGACCCACGGCAGAACCGAAAAGGGCTCCTTGGGTCCCCAACACGGTCGCTCCACCTAGTCCACCCGCCATGCCCAATCCGTTCTTGGCGTGGTCGATAACCCGGTCCTTGTCGTCAATCTCGCCAGAAGAGTAGCGAGACTCCGTCCCATACGCATGATTGACGCGAATGGTGGCGTCGATCGCCACCCCGGCTACGGCGAGCGCCTTGGGGGCGACCTTGGCCACGACGGATAAGGACTCCGTCGCCCTGGGAGCATTCTTGGCGATGCGAGATGCTACTGGAACAGCCTCAGCGACTTCGCTC